>Ga0224508_10001002_pt1 | contig 25909 bp, 26 predicted proteins | sample SF_Jan12_sed_USG_4_FD_170157 | JGI IMG/M metagenome (GOLD analysis project Ga0224508, IMG submission 170157) | Sediment microbial communities from San Francisco Bay, California, United States - SF_Jan12_sed_USGS_21 | ecosystem: Environmental > Aquatic > Marine > Sediment | place: USA... | reverse complement strand
GCCTTTCGCGACACGGGTGGCCCCACTGCCGAATGCATCCACAACTTCGGTGATCTCAGCGACGCTCATCTCGTGGGCGATTCCACCCGTAATTTCAGAACGCACGGGCGACGGCGCCCAACTCTCCAATCCCGGTTCATTGATCACCGTGGTACCACCGCTGTGGGCGAGTTGCGCCAATATACGACCGCCTTCAGCGTGCACCGCCTCGGCAAGTTTTTTATAACCGGGCACGATGTCATCATTGAGGTTATGTAACGAATCTTTATTGTTACTCAGCAAGCCCGATTTATGCACGGGCGTACCGCCTGTGATCTGCAAACCCACGCCACCTGCGGCGCGCTCGCGTTGATATGCGATATAGCGCTGGCCGGGCAAATAATTATCGGCGAAACCTGGCACATGGGCTGACACCAGCACGCGATTGCGTACTTCAATTTCGCCAATCTTCAACGGCGACAGCAAATTTGGATATTGAGTCATACGTTTTCTTTGAATTGTTTGTCTATAATCCAATCATCGTAAACACGATTCGTTGTCGTTTATTAGTACCAGCATGTCCACTCTCGATTACGCTTACAAGAAGGATCTGGTCGATCCTGCCGTGGTCAAACGCTTGCGTGAGCGCTCGGACATAAATGCATCAATTCAGATAGCCAGTCATTTTGGTGCAATTTTGGTTACCGGTACTTTACTTTATTTTTACTGGCCTGCGTGGTGGTCCATTCTGTTATTTGCCCTGCATGGCATGTTGTTGAATTTTCTATATGCAGCGCAACACGAACTCATGCACAACACAGTGTTTAAAACCAGGTTCTTCAATGAGTTCTTTTCCAGAATTACGGGCATATTAGTCATCTATCCACGCGAACACGACCGTTTGCTGCATTTTGCCCATCATCGTAATACCAATATTCCGGGTAAAGACCCTGAATTGGGTTTTGGCCAAGACGCCCATGAACCGATTAGTGGCATAAAAATGATCTGGCTGCTGAGTGGAATCGACTACTGGATACGCATGTTCAACTCATTACTCAGACATACGTTTGGCAATACCGACGAATGTTTTTGGCTGACGAATAAACAACATGAAGTCATTATTCGTGAAGCACGTTGGCATCTGGTATTTTATCTTTCGTTAGTTGTCTTGAGCATCGTATTCAATACATGGCTCATCGTTTTGCTCTGGTTTGCGCCATTGATTGTGATGAAAGGCACGCATCATGTGCAGAATATTGTCGAACATGCCGGATTGCCTTTGTATAACAACGTACAACGCAATACGCGTACGATTTATGTGAATCCCATACACCGTTGGATGGCGTGGAACATGCAGTATCACGCCGACCATCATTTGTTTACCGCAATACCATTTTATAACCTGCCTGAGTTACACGAACACCTGCAAGATAAAATCGAAAATATCGAGCGCGGTTATTTCGGCGCGATTAAATCTATCCTGACAAATTGGCGTACTGAGGACTACCCAGCGACATAATGACAAATAACAATCAAAAATTGGAGATTTTTCAATCCACCTGGGCGATGGAGTTACGCCATCCTGAGAAACCGGAATGGAGTTTTAAGGAAAAGTGTGAACTGGCTGCGCAAGCCGGATACGATGGTCTCAATATCGATTTGTGTGTATCGGACATGCCGCCCAATCAAGAGATAAAACAACATCTCGAAGCATCCGGGTTGCGCTGTTCTATAACCGCCTTTCCCACAACCGTCGAAAGCCTGAAGCCGGTGCTGGAGATGGCAAGCGAACTCGACGCGACCTCGATTGTGAATAACGCACGTTATTTTCCATTCGCACCGCAAGAGGGTGTGGAATACATTGAACAATCCGTAGCGTTAGGACAGCAATTCGATATTCCGGTGTACTTCGAAACCCATCGTATCACCCTGACCAATGATTTATTGTTCACGGTGCAACTACTCGAACACGCACCATCGTTGAAACTGGTCGCGGATTTATCGCACTATGTCGTCGGTCGCGAATTCCCGATGCCAGTGGACGACTTTCACCATAATTTAATCACAACGATTCTTAAACGCAGCGTTTCCATGCAAGGACGTGTTGCCACGCGGGAGCAAATACAAGTTCCCATCGATTTTCCACAGAACCAGGAGTGGGTCGAACAATTTTACCGATGGTGGGAGCAAGGCATTCAACTGTGGTTGGAACAAGCAAAAGAGGGTGAAATATTTAACTTCACCTGCGAACTCGGCCCACCCAACTATGCCATCACCGATGCAAACAACTATGAGTTATCCGACCGTTGGCAAGAAGCGTTGGTGTTCAAGCAGCAAATAGAATCTATGTGGAATAGAATAAGCAACCAATAACAACAAGTTGATTCTCAGCAACCAGTTTAGACCGCTGGTTCACTTGTAATGACAAAACAACAATTCGCTATCGTCGGTTGCGGCGTGGCCGGACTCGCCAGCGCCATTTTCTTAAGCCGGTTAGGTCATCGCGTTACCCTGTTCGAAAAATTTGAACGACCACAAGCTGTCGGTGCGGGCATTTTGTTACAACCCTTCGGTCAAATTGTTTTACGCCAACTTGGCCTGCTTGATGCAATGAAAAAACGGACATCAAGAATTGATGGCTTGGTGGGTCACAACAAAAAGGCAAACTGATCATGGACGTTCACTATACCGATCAATGGCCTGACGCATTCGGACTAGGCGTACACCGTGCCAATTTGCTTCGCTTATTGTGGGACATGGCGATTGGCAAGGGTGTAGAAGTTGAGGCCGGTGTTGAGGTAAAAGATATTGAAAAATTAGCGGGAGATTGCGTTCGGCTAATAGCAAGTGACGGTAACACCTTTGGAAAATTTGATGCCGCAGTTATTGCCAATGGCACGCAGTCTGAACTGCGAAGTTGTATTGGTGTTCGACAAAAATGTACGCCTTATCCCTGGGGCGCTTTGTGGGCAATTTGCGACAACAAAGACAACCAGTTCGCAAATCAATTATTACAACGCTACTACCGTGCCTCGACAATGATTGGCGTATTGCCGACCGGCGTTCATCCTGATAACGGTTCGGATTGCGTGAGTTTCTTCTGGAGTTTACCCGCAAATCAGTATGCAAAATGGTTGGGAAGTGATTTGGACAAATGGAAAGCGACCGTGCAGGATCACTGGCCTGAACTCGCGACATTGCTGGAATATTTTACGCGACACGATGCGCTGACTTTCGCGAATTACGGCGATGTGATCATGCAGGACTGGAATCAAGGTTGTCTCGTGTGCATAGGCGACGCCGCGCATGGCATGAGCCCTCCACTTGGACAGGGAACCAATCTCGCACTAATCGATGCAATGGTTTTAGCGGAATGCGTCCAGAAATCCGATAATTTAATAAAAGCGTTTGATGATTACTCATCTACACGCAAACGTCATTTGCGTTTTTACACTCTCGCCAGTCGTGGATTAACACCGTATTTTCAATCAAACAGTGTTGCGGCAAGCTGGCTACGAGATTTCGTTTTTCCCTGGCTGGCACGAGTTCCGTTTGCATACAGACAATCCCTTCGAACTATCGCAGGGATTAAAACCGGTGTTTTATTCGATAAATGCCTGGTCGAATTGTGAAAGGATTCTCTGACACGCAATTACGCCAACATTTTTGGCTGGGCAGCTTTTTCGCGTTGTGCTCAGCAATCGCGTTTGCGCTGAACCTTTGCTTTGCGCGTATTGCTTATGACCACGGCGCTAACCTGCACGCCCTGAACGGGTTCCGATCACTTGTTTTTCTTTTGTATCTTGTTCTCGTTGTTACGGCTAGTCGTCAATCTATTTCCATACCGAGTAAAGACAAGATCATCAGCCTGTTCCTGGGCGTTTTGTTGTGCGGCGAGATGTATGCGCTGTTGACCGCGATACTTTTTATTCCTGTCGCGCTGGCAATTTTGGTGATGTACACCTATCCCATGATGATCGCGGTTTACGGCTGGGTATCAGGACGAAATAATTTTTCCTATTTAGCAGCGTTTATGTTGTTAATAGCGTTCGCAGGGTTGTTTGTCGCACTCGATAATTCAACCACATCGTTTAGTGGCAGAGGCATGGTATTTGCGGCATTCGCGGCAATCGCCCTGGCTACCATGTTGTTATTAAGCGAACGAGTACTGGCGAAAAACGACAATAACGTCGTTATGCTCTACATGTTAATCGGCACTTGTCTTATCGTTGCATTGCTATCCGCCACAATTGTTGATCTTGACTGGCCCGAATCAATCATGGGTTGGACTGCGTTTTGCGCCAGCGCTGTATTTTACGTGCTGGCAACCTTTTTGTTGTTCAAGGCCGTCAATCTGATTGGCCCATTACACACGGCAATAATCGACAACACATCTCCAGTATGGGCAATTGGGTTTAGTTTTCTGCTACTCAATCAGACACTGAGACCCATGCAGATAACCGGCGCTATAATCGTTGTGTGCGCGGTGATACTCCTGCAGTGGACAAACCGGCCTGCGCAAACCTAATACTATAACTTTTCCAGACGCGTCATTATAAGATCGAGTTCGCGCTGCATAATCTCAAACCAACCCGCATCCTTGCAACCAAGCAAGACCTGTTCATTTAAACCACCGGCTGTCAGACATTCTTCACTCATTGTTTGCAACGCAGTGGCATCGGCCTTCGTGGTTAAACTGGCGAGAGAATGCATCACATTAGTCGCATAAAGAGTGGCCTCTTCCGAAGGCACCCCTCTTTGCTCGAGCCAGCGTGCTAATGATGCAACCAATTCGAAGAAGGCTGCCATAACTGAACTACCCGCCGCCAACGCAGTGAATTGAGCTTCATCGTCAACGGCTACAGCTGTTCCTACACGATTAAATAATGCTTCAGCCTGTTCGTCACGCGGACAAATCGGTACTGGCCCAAGCCCAAATTCTATCGGCGGCATGGGTATCGCACGACAGACCTGTGTTGCGGGATTAATCATTGCAGATAACACATTGAGTTTTATCCCCGCAATCACGCTGATAATACGATGCTGTGGTCGAAATTGCAGCGAAGACAAAACCGTCTGCGCTTGTTCCGGCAAGACGGCAATAACAATATCATCGCATTGATCAACGATGGCCTGGTTGTCAGCAACAATTTCTATTGATGGAAATAAATCATGCAACCTCGTAGAACGATCACGACTTCGTTCCGAGATCAGTATCTTTTCCTGGTAATTCCCATACTTGTATAAACCGGTAATAATCGCTTCGGTGATTGCACCTGTACCAATGAAACCTAACATCTACTTACTCATGATCTGAAAGTGCGCGCCCCGTGGCGTGCCACTGTTTATTTTCGTAATATCCTGCGGACAACATGACAGGCAAATTACCAGATCCATTTCCGCACGCATGATTATATAGTCACCTTTTTTCGACGCCGCGGGATACTGACCAATACGCCCATCCGGCTCAGGCGGCGTGTTTTGCCACAAGTTAAATGGCGAAGGTGTTTCGGTTGGTTTGTATAACAATTCAACCATTGCCTCCCATAAATTATCCGTGCAGTTACGATGATACTCTTTGCAACCCAGCTGCTCATATCGATACCGATCACATGCGGCCAACAACGTGTCATGCTCGCCACAGGTATCTTGCATAATTTTTAGAATAGACCGCCGCTGATTTGTCACCATAGTGTGCCCGACCTTGGGCTGACACGTGTCAAGTGCTACCCGGCAGTGCTCCATGGACATGAACTCACTAACATTGTTGGCATTGAATGCCCAGCAATCGACCACCTGGGTGCCATAGGTATTGATTACTTTAACCAGCGACTTTTTCTTCACCATTGCCGCCCTGGCATGACGCGCAGGAATATTGACTAACGAATCTTTTTTCGGTTTGGTTCTAGCCACAATTAAATAACCTCTTTTCTAGAATTCAATATTTTTCGCTTCTTTAGTTTTATACATAAACTTATCTTAAATTCAGTGCAGGCAGGTAAAGAAACTATGATACGCAGCCAATATGAGACAAGTTCTAATGACCAATGGTGAAACTATTCTCGCACGTTCTGTCCTGACCACGAATCAGAAACAATGGATGGCGGTCATAGTCATGCGCTTGATACTTTACGCCAATTTCTTCACTCAACGCATGATCATAGTGACAGTTTCCGGGCATAATCCTGACTATGAACGCATCATCAGGCAAGCGATAACTCAACATTAGATACCCATCCTGAGCGTATCGTGCGATGACTTCGTTGCTTAACGTAATGCTGTATTCTTTACCCATAGCCAATATGGATTAAAATGTCTGTTCTCATTGTCCCACTAATAATTTATGTTGTGAACATCATGGGTAATACAAAACTAATTTTACATTTCGCAATTAGATGAACAAAACGACTGGCGATCAACCGAATATTTTGATCATTATGGCAGATCAGTTAACGCCATTTGCATTAGGCTGTTTTGGTAACAAAATTGTACACAGCCCAAACATCGACCGGCTGGCGGGTGAAAGCGCGCGTTTTGATGCTGCCTACTGCAACAGTCCGTTATGCACACCAGGCCGCTATGCGTTTATGACGGGGCAATATGTCTCGCATTGCGGTGGCTACGATAACGCTGCATATTTGCCGACCAATGTTCCCACGTTCGCGCATTATTTACGCAACACGGGATACAAAACTACCTTGTCGGGCAAAATGCACTTTGTCGGTGCCGATCAACTACACGGTTTCGAACAACGTATAACCACCGATATTTATCCCGCTGATTTCGGTTGGATACCAGACTGGCGTCTGGACAGCGACGAACGTATCGATCTTTGGTATCACAACATGTCCAGCGTCAAGCAGGCAGGGGTCGCGGCGATTACCAATCAACTCGCTTATGACGATGAAGTCGGCGCGCAAACACTACGCTCAATATACGATAGCGCGCGCCAAACTGACAAACGACCGTTTTGTCTTGTAGCGAGTTTTATTCACCCACACGACCCTTACGCCACGCGACAACAATATTGGGACTTGTACGAGCAAGATGAGATTGATCTGCCTACCGTCGTACGACCTGACGAGAGTGACCTTGATCCACACAGCCGTCGTTTGCAAAACGTCATAGCACTTGATGCTGTTGATTTGGACGAGAACGATATCCGCAACGCGCGCCGGGCGTACTACGGAAACGTGTCTTATGTCGACGAATGGGTAGGGAAGTTACGCTCCGCATTGGAAGAAACCGGACAGGCGGACAATACCGTCATTGTATTACTGGCGGATCACGGTGACATGCTGGGTGAACGCGGTCTGTGGTACAAAATGAGTTTTTATGAATGGTCGGTACGCATTCCAGTGATTATTCACGCACCAAAATATTTTTCTGACAGTGTTATCTCACAACCGGTTTCGCAGGTCGATATCTTGCCGACATTGGTTGACATTGCATCAGTTGATTTACCTGAACCTGTCCAGACAATTGACGGCACCAGTCTGTGGCCGTTGTGTCATGGCGATGATGGCGGGCCGGATTGTGCGGTAAGCGAGTATTTGGCGGAAGGCACGAATGCACCGCTGCTTATGATTCGCAAAGACAACTACAAATACACCTATTGCCCAACCGATCCCGAACAATTGTTTGATCTCGAAACTGATACGAATGAGTTAAACAATATTGTGAATGCAGCGGAAAATACAGATACCCTTGATGCTTTTCGCGAACAATCTCTGAATCATTGGGATGTCGACGATATCCATGCACGGGTTTTGGAAGATCAGGAATTGCGCCGGTTTTTGAACGAATCGTTGCGTCAAGGCGTTTACACTTCGTGGGATTTTCAATCCGGTCAGAACGCCGCGGAAGAATACACACGCAGTCATTTAGAACTGACCGAATTCGACTATGCCTCGCGCTGGCCACGTGCGCCGGAATTCAAACCACGTTATACATAAAACTAATTTCTAATTTTATAAAAATGAAACAAGCTGACTTTGTTATTGTAGGTTCCGGTTCCGCCGGATCCACGCTGGCGTATCGTTTATCCGAAAGCGGAGAGCATTCCGTGTTGGTAATCGAATATGGCGGTAGTGACATCGGGCCGTTTATCCAAATGCCGGCGGCCTTGTCTTATCCCATGAGTATGTCACGTTACGATTGGGGCTATGAAACCGAACCGGAACCGCACTTGGGCGGACGTCGTCTGGCTTGTCCGCGTGGCAAAGTCATCGGCGGTTCGTCATCGATTAACGGCATGGTGTATGTGCGTGGCCATGCAAAAGACTATGACCATTGGGCGGAACAAGGCGCGAACGGTTGGTCATACCCTGATGTTCTGCCTTACTTCCAGCGCATGGAAGCATCCCATGGCGGGCAGGTTGGTTGGCGCGGCACTGACGGGCCGCTGCATGTTACACGTGGCTTGCGCGAGAACCCTTTGTATCACGCGTTTGTTAAAGCCGGCGGCGAAGCAGGCTATCAGTTAACCGACGATTACAACGGCGAACAACAGGAAGGCTTCGGCCCGATGGAACAAACCGTATGGAAAGGCCGCCGTTGGTCGACAGCAAACGCTTATCTAAAGCCCGCGTTAAAACGGCCAAACGTATCCCTGCAACACGGATTTGCACGGCGCATTGTTTTCGAAGGGGAGCGCGCAACAGGCGTTGAAATAGAATACGGCGGGAAAGTGGAAGTCATCAATGCTAACCGCGAAGTTATTATCTCCGCTTCATCCCTCAATTCGCCCAAGATATTAATGCTATCCGGTATCGGTCCGGGTGACGAATTACAGCAGCATGGTATTGAAGTACGCGCGGATCGGCCCGGTGTGGGTAAAAACCTGCAAGATCATCTCGAATTTTATTTTCAACAAAAATGCCTGCAGCCGATTACGTTGTATTCAAAACTCAATTTACTTTCTAAAGGAATGATCGGTGCACAATGGTTGTTATTTAAATCCGGTGACGGCGCCACTAATCATTTCGAATCCGCTGCATTTATTCGTTCGCGTGCCGGGGTCGAATATCCCGACATTCAATATCATTTTTTACCAGTCGCGATTCGCTATGACGGAAAATCAGCCGCCGAGTCCCATGGTTTCCAGGCACACGTCGGGCCGATGCGTTCATCGTCTCGCGGTTGGGTAAAATTACGTTCAAACGACCCAAAGGATTCGCCAGTGATTCAATTCAATTACATGTCACAGGAAGAGGATTGGGCAGATTTTCGAAAGTGTATTGAATTCACCCGTGAGATTTTTAGCCAGGAAGCATTCAAACCCTTCGCCGGGGATGAAATTGCTCCAGGCAGCGCGGTTCAATCCGAAGAGGACATGAATAATTTTATTCGCGATGCCGTTGAAAGCGCTTACCATCCCTGCGGCACTTGCCGCATGGGTCGAACAGAAGACGATATGGCCGTGGTTGATCCTGAATGCCGTGTTATCGGTGTAGAATCATTGCGTGTGGTCGATTGCTCAGTCTTTCCACGCATCACCAACGGCAATCTTAACGGACCAACGATTATGGTTGGTGAAAAAGCCAGCGACCATATTCTCGGCAAGAATCCACTGACTCCGTCTGAACGACAACCATGGATTCACCCAAACTGGGAAACTGAACAACGCTGATTGCAAATTTAAAACATGGCGTTGTACATGGTGATTGAACACTTTCTACCCGATTCTAAGGACGAGGTTTACCAACGCTTTGAGGAGAAGGGTCGTATGCTGCCCGCAGGACTTGTTTACATTGATAGTTGGTTGGAAAAAGACGGTGATCGTTGTTTTCAATTGATGGAAACCGATGATCATAAGTTGTTCGACAGATGGATAGCGAACTGGAGCGATTTAACGGATTTCGAAGTTATCAAACTTGGCACCAAACCGGTTGCCTAAGTCCCGGCTATTGCAAACTCCCTGGCACTCAAAACTTACAAGGTTAGACACACGGCGTTAGCGTTGCGGCATGTTTGATGTCTTTACTATCTCAATAATTGTCTTAACCTTCCTGATTGCGGGCACGGTCAAAGGCGTAATCGGTCTCGGTCTACCCACGGTTAGCCTCGCCCTTCTGATTGTATTTGTCGACCTGCCTAACGCTATGGCGCTGTTACTGGTGCCGTCCCTGGTGACCAATATCTGGCAGGCTACAACGGGCGGAAACGGCAAGGTTATTTTGCAACGGTTATGGCTGTTTTTCCTGATGGCGACAATAACGGTTTGGCTAGGTGCGATAACACTGACTCGCGTCGATCTTGCTTTGCTTTCTGCTCTTCTCGGTGTGCTGTTGGTTGTTTACGCAACGGTGAGCCTTGCTGGTTATCGTTTCACGATATCAAAAACTCAAGAATCATGGGTCGGCCCCATAGTCGGCACGGTAAACGGCGTACTCACGGGCATGACGGGATCATTCGTCGTCCCAGCTGTAATGTACCTTCAGTCAATTGGACTTTCACGGGACATGCTGGTGCAGGCCATGGGAATATTGTTTACGCTTTCTACAGTGGCACTGGCCATCGCACTACAGGGAAACGGATTATTGACTATCGAACTCGGAAAAGTGTCCGCCGCCGCAATTATCCCAGCAGTAGTCGGAATGATTTTCGGTCAACGTATCCGGCAAAAACTATCGGAACAACTATTTAGACGAACTTTCTTAATCGCACTATTGGTACTGGGCGGTTATATCATTGTCAATGCTTTAACCGGCTTCATAGCAAGAAATTAAAACCCGGATAGCCTCGCTACACCGATACCGCTCTCGCCAGCACCGCAGTAGAGCAGATTAGTCGCACCATCCTCGTCTTCGAAAACACAGGGATCACGCAACGCGTGTACACGTCCGCATTCCGCGCCCATGGTCGAGGTACACACCGGCAAGTCTGCTCCTTCCCAGTACAGTTCAGGTCGCATGAGTTCGGTCGATTCACTTGCCTGCCAGAATTTCCAGTGCAGCGTTAACTCGACCTCAACGTAAATAATGCGTTCCGGTGTATCACCCATGCGGGTGTAGAACACGTATAACTTGTTATCAACACGATGTACTTCGCCGTGGCGAAAGCCATCGCCGATTCCCTCTTTCACATCGAAAGGAATGAGTCGTGGCCCTTGCTCGAATGAATTCTGCCACTGGGTTGCCCGCCAAATCTCGCCGCCCCAGGTAATTGCATAGACGTATCCAGAATATTCAAACGCACGAAAGTAGGGTGGGCCGAGCAGCGGTTCCAGCGATTGAAAGGTCAGGCCATCGTTTGAAACAGCCAAGCGGGTTTTTTGATCACCATTGCGCAACAAACCGTGGTAATACATATAAATACATCGCTTGGAATGATCTACATGCACATCAGGCGATGCGATGTGTGCATATAAAAATCCACCTTTCATTTTTTTCGCCCAGGCTGGGTGCTCTGACTCAGGTGGCTCCGGCGGATCGACAGGTTCAAATAACGAATCCTTTAGATCGAGTGCACCGGGCGTGTGTATCGTCCACGGGCCTGTGACTGCGTTTGCATACGCCAAGCGAATATAAGTTCCCTTGTGATCGGAAAAATACAAATAGTATTTACCCAACGGGTTTGGTAACCAATTCGGTGCACGAATGAGTGACGGACCGTTAATGTTGTCGCCCATACGTGCGTCCATGTGCGAGTGGATAATAGGATGATCCAAGAGCCGTGTGGCGATAATCGTCATACCTGTCTTCCCGATTTTTATGTATCTATTAATGGCAAAATCCTGCGACATTGTAGACAATTCGCATTCGTCATGCCGCACTTGGTGCGGCATCCAGTGAAAACAATAAGCGTTCTAAGGTAATAACAAAATGAAAATCGGCTTTATCGGTCTTGGAAATGTTGGGGCGAAGTTGGCGGGTAGTTTACTACGCCATGGCCATGATCTTTTAGTACGCGATCTTGACAAAAGTGCCGCCACGCCTTTGATAGAAAATGGAGCACAATGGGGAAACAGCGGCAAAGAAATTGCGCAGACAAGTGACGTCATCATTACCTGCCTTCCATCACCAACTGTATCCGCGCAAGTTATGGAACAAGCCGATGGTGTTATCGAAGGCTTATCAACGGACAAGATATGGCTGGAGATGTCCACTACCGATGATGCCGAAGTTAAACGACTTGGGGTCTTGGTCGAAGCTAAAGGCGCGATACCGATGGACACGCCTGTGTCTGGTGGTTGTCATCGCGCCACAACAGGAAACATTGCCATATTCGCAGGCGGTGAGCGCACCGCTTTTGAAAAAGTTTTGCCACTGCTGGCAACCATGGGCCGGCAAATAGTGCACACCGGGCCGCTCGGTTCAGCTTCTGTGTTGAAAGTGATTACCAACTATCTCGCTGGTGTGCAACTTATCTCTACCGGCGAAGCATTCATGGTGGCCAAGAAAGCCGGTATCGATCTGGGTGTTGCCTACGAGGCCATCCGCGTGTCTTCAGGTAATTCATTCGTCCACGAAACTGAAGGCCAGCTTATTCTAAACGGAAGTTACAATATCAACTTCACGATGGATCATGAAGTGAAAGATTTAACCTTGTTTGATGATCTCGGCAAAAGTTTTAACGTGCCGCTGGAACTATCACCGCTGTGTGTTGAGATTATGCGCGACGGATTAAAGCGTTACGGCCCCCGAGTATGGTCGTCCATGGTGGTGAAACGGCTTGAAGATGATTGTGGCGAAGACCTACGAGCGCCGGGATTTCCCGAATACCTGACCGACCATGAACCGGAGCAACAAGGCGCGGAAGTACCGACCCACCCCGGCAAATAATCTGCTGAGGATGCAGGTTGGCCTAAAGACCAATATTATAGGAAGCGAGATTGATCGTTTGATTGACCCGCTTTCAACTATTTATGCGCGGCGATCGATTAGCCCAGCAATAACAAAGTCACCGCACATAATACAAAAACGATTGCAAATATATCTTCCATTTTCCCCTTACCTAATTGCTAAATGAAATAAATTCCCGACTAACCCATTACGATTGTGTTACGTGAACTTCAACAGCCCACGGTGAAATATGTTGTCGGCGAGCGAAGCGCTCCACCATCCCCACAATGGCATAGTGGTTATTAACAACGACCACATGTTCCTGCACGCCCGTATTTGAATTAACCAAATCAATCTCCACGTCGATGGAGGTATTACGGGTAGCAATTTCAAAATTTCGAAAGTCTTCTAACATAATGCACCCCCCAGTGCGATCCATTAACTTATCCCAACCGATCTACGACAATCAAATCGACGAGATCATACCTTGTTGTACATATCAGAGTTTTACATTTGAGCGCCTCGGTACCCCACCGAAAACGCTGCAAAGTGAGACACACGGTGTTACCGCATGTTGCGCGCCACCCCAAATGACGCTACGGTGTGAATTATAACGTATATCAACCCTGAGACACCACAATTTTCGGGTGAGAAAGTATTGTCACTCCGACGCCACGCTTTAGTATTAGCTATCCTTACTAAGCTACTACGAAACCTGGAAAATTAAGCACCGAATGCTTAATGGACTTGTAAATCACATAACCTCAGGCGATCCAATGTGTTAAGTAAAAGTTACACTGACCCGCGATTGACCGCTGTTTATGGTCCCCTAAATCCCGGTCGACAGGACATTGATTTCTATCTCGCGGTTGCGGGAGAGTCACCTAAAACCATTCTCGATGTCGGATGTGGTACAGGACGTTTGGCCTGTGTTGGCCGTTAGCCAATTACTGCTATCTTCTAATCCAACGACGACCCGTTTTCCCGCGAGATCGCTTATTCTTGTAATGTCCTTACGAGCGAATAAGTGCACAACCTTGTCATCCAACGCAAAGACCAAACGCAACTGATCAACCGTGTTTTTCAGGCCGGCTTCACCAGAACGACTGAGAAAATTGAGAACATCGGGTTGAATAATTCCAAGCGTCACATCTTCTGAATCGGCAATATTACGAACACTTTGCACTAACCCCTCAGATTTCTTGATCGACAACGACACGCCCTGACGTCGTGCCGCGCTCGCGATGTCATCGCGCAACTGCGTGTTGGATTGGACACTGTAATCCGACGTAATGCTAACCGGCGAAGCAGTGTCTGCTGTTAATGTGCCGCTATAGACGGCGCATAAAGCAAGAAATACAGATGAACGAAAAAGATTCTTTACCATTGTCCCTACCCCTTTGGTATTTCCGTTGTTAATTGACCATCCTTAAAGGTCCTTTTATATAAACACCGCTTTACCCACGCAACATGAACAATATTTAACAGTATATTTCTTGCAATGTTCTCAACTAAGATTCATTGTCGCTTAATACAGGTAAAACAGAATGAAAGGTTACTGGATCGTACGTGGTTCTGCCGTTAAAGATGAACAAGCAATGCAGGAATATGCGCGCTTGTGGAAACCCTTAGGGGAGAAATACAACGCGCGCTTGTTGGGCCGTGGTGAACTGCAAGCTCGTGAGGGCGCTGACTGCAGCGCGCTTTGATTATCGAATTCCCTTCTTACGCGCAAGCCATTACCTGTTATGAAGACCCTGACTATCAAACAGCGATGGAATACGCGTTAAAAGTCTATGACCGGGAATTGATTATTATTGAAGGTTGTTAAAGGCATCACAACTCGTGATTGGTTTTTGCTCAATGATAGATAATGAGTCGCCAGCAAAAGTTCCAGTAATCAATTTGAGGAATCTTTTGCAATTTCAATATCAAGGTGACTATGTGCCTTGTTTAATGCCTGTTCGACTAAACAAGGTTTCTCACTGCGCGCGAAAATAAATCCCAGATAACGATCCCCTTCCGGTGGCGGAATGAGTTCCTGGCCGATGACAATACCCATTCGAATGTCTTGTATGCCTTCTACTTTGCGCGCCCGGTCAACTCCGCTCACTCCCAGCAATCGTCCACGCGCAGGAATAGGAATCATCATCACACCCGATGCTAACGATTCTCTTTGAATAGCCTCAACGGGTAAGTCCAACGCATGACGTACGATAATTTCCTCTAAAGTCGTATCTTCTGGAAACTGTAGCGAACGCGAACACAAGCCACCAATGGAACGTGCAGCTAGTTCAATCAACCACGGCTTGTTATCGTATATACGCAACTCTGCGTGCAGCGGACCTTCACACAATCCGATAGTTTGTGCTGCGTATTGAACAGTATTCAAACATTCATCTTGAATTGAGGAATCGAGGCGAGAAGGCGTAACAAACATAGACTCCTCGAAGAACGGGCCATCTGACATACCCGGCTTATCAAATAACGCAAGACAACGCAGTTTCCCATTCTCCAATAAACCTTCCAGCGCGACTTCCACCCCCGTTATGTATGTCTCGACAAGAACCGGTTGATCATTCGTACCGTGCCATCTTTGATTGATTTGTCGAATATATTTTATTGCTTCGATAAATGAGTGCGGGGTATTCGCACGAATCACCCCACGGCTGGCGGAAAGATTAGTCGGTTTAAGCACACAAGGATAGTTTTGGCTTTGCGCTGCGAGCGCAATGTCAGCATCGGGAGTGACCAAGTGAAAATCCGGGCTGCTTAACTCAGTACCGCGCAAGGCACAACGCATTTTGAATTTATCATGCGCTATATCTATTGTTTCTGGTGGGTTATGTTTCAGACCAAGGTGCGCGGACGCCTTCGCCGCAATGAATGTAGTGATTTCGTCCACGCCAATAATCGCGTGAATTTCGTTGGCTTGGTTAAATTCAACAATTTGCTTGACCGCATTGCCGTTATTAGAGAAATCAACGATTAAAGTTTGATTTCGAGTTTGCTTTTGCAGAACAGGCTTATGATTTGATCCGACGGTTACGAAAACATCGAGTCTCTTCGCTGTTTTTATAAAGTCCTGTGTACGATAAGAACCGTTCGGAATAAGTAACAGTAATCGAGGATTAACCACCTGGATTTTACAAACTGAGTTCTATTTAGCGCCGCCACCTTTGCCGGGACTAAAGTATGGATTTGTACCGGCTTCATGGTCGGTTAAATCAACTACCGTTCTGATCTCCGAGAACTGTTCACGTATGAGCGTTTCTACACCTTGACGCAATGTGACTTCGGCCATAGCGCAACCCTGGCAACGGCCATCGAACCGCAGATTAACCACGCTATCACGAAACTCTGTCAAATGAATAACACCACCATGAGCAGACAAGGCAGGATTGATTTTGTCGTTAATGAACTGCTCTAGACTTTCATCTGAGGCTTTATCTGCTTGGGAATCTCTTGCAAAATCTCCGATCTCGAAATTCACGTCTTCAATTTCAGGAATGTAATGTTTCAAAACGCCGCTAATCCAATCGCGCAAAGGCACTAAGGCACCGGGGGATCCTGATACTGTAAGATGCACGGTTTGATTTTGTACTAAAACTTCTATATCCCCACCGCGATCCTGGATAGTCGGACGAATATGCTCATTACATATTTGCGCTACGTGTTTTGAAAACGCATCGTTTGACGTTTCGCTACTTTTAATTGTTTCGGGTAACACAACTTCGTGCAACGCATTGTCGGTATAACTCAAGGCTTGGTCGAGATCAGCAATCAAATCGTCAGGATGTTCGAGTCCGATGGATAAACGCAATAAATCAAATGGCACCGGTGTCGCGGCACCCTCAATACTCGCGCGATGTTCAATCAAACTCTCCACACCCCCTAAGGAAGTTGCTCGTTTAAAAACATTCACCCGTGCCGCGGTAGCGACTGCCGCTGCATGACCATCCGCGAGTCGTATGGACAACATACCACCGAAGCCATTCGTCATTTGACGCCTCGCTAACTCATGTTGTGGATGATCTTCTAGACCGGGATACAGAACTTGCGCAACCCGTGCATGGTTTTGAAAATGACGCGCGACAGTGAGAGCCGTTTGCGAACTCTGGTTTACCCGCGGGAACAAGGTACGCATACCACGTAGTAACAACCAGGCTTCGAACGGACCCAGCACTGCACCCGCATCCCCTTGCCACGTGCGAATGCGTTGCCAGAATGCATTGCGTTTTGCCGTCACTATCGCACCGGCCAAAACATCGCTATGACCGTTCAGGTATTTTGTTGCAGAGTGCACGACAAGATCAGCGCCGAATTCAATCGGGCGTGTCAACACCGGTGTCGGAACGGTATTGTCCACGACCAGTCGAGCATTTGCCTCATGCGCAATCCGTGCACTACCTGCAATATCACTCATCTCCCATGTTGGATTAGCGGGCGTCTCCAACCAAACCAAACGTGTTTTACCGGGTCGTATCGCCTGTGCGATATTTTTGTTGTCAGAGGTGTCCACCATTTCGACTTCAAGTCCCCAGGACATGGCAAACTCATGCAACCATTTGCGCAAGGCCCAATACATGACACGTGGAACGATGACATGATCGCCCGGGAGTAACGATTGAAATACCGCCGTGGCCGCCGCCATGCCAGACGAAAACAGGATACAACTCGCACCTCCTTCCAACGTGGCGAGCAAGTCTTCCGGTGTATCGTAGGATGGATTTTGTGGTCGTGTATATCCTCGCCCTGAACTGTAACCACCGTCCGGGTCACGCAGATACGTAGTCGACGGATGCAGTGGCGGTACGATCGCGCGGGTCGCTTCATCTACACGCCCCAAGGCTTGAGCGGCTTGTGTTTCAGGGCGTAATGATTTGCTTTTTTTCTCTGTACTCATTTGTTTGTACTCAACTCAAACGGCGGGGAATGATACGCTGAACTCCGCACCCGGTTGTTTATTGACCACGTCAACTTTCGCATTCATTAGTTGGGCGAGCTGATTGACCAACGCCAGACCAATTCCGGTACCCACGGTCTCTCGTGTCAGCTCGCTCTCTGTTCGATAAAATAATTTAAAAATCTTTTTCATCTGATCTTTGCTGATGCCAGGGCCATAATCCCGCACCGAGAGTTGCACAATATTGCCGGACATCGTTGAACAGTTGATATCAATCTTACGCTGTTCTGATTTGTTTGAGAACTTAATGGCATTGTCGACCAGGTTAATAATGATCTGCACAAAACAATCCACATCAACATTGATCTTTTTGTCAGAAATATCGTTTGCGCAATTCAAATCCAGAGAAAACCCAGCGCGTTCTACTTGGGTCGAAATTTTTGATTTGATCGTATCCGTTAACTCAGCAACCGTCACTGGTTTCAAATCGAGTTGCAGATCATTGCGTGTCATTCGGGCGAGCTGCAACACGTTTTCAATTAAGCGCGATAGGCGTTCGCTTTCGTCATAAATATAATCGTAATAACTCTTTTTCTTTTCATCGCTGGCCCAACCTTCGCGCAACATTTCGCCGTACATACGAATCGACGTCAGCGGTGTTTTCAATTCATGACTTACCGCCGAAACGAAATCCTGTTGTTGCCGGGAAAGATCAATCTGTGCTCCACCCAGGCGATACATGAGCACCATTCCGCCAAACAAAACCAGCAGCAAAATGCCTGATAACCAGGCGATAACACTTGCGCCAGGACCAGCAGGTAATCGTTTAACACTGAATATTAATTCCAAATCGCTAAACGGTCCCGAGATGCGGGATTGATAAAGCAACGCACCGCTCAACTCCGACGCCCTGGAAATATAGTTTCGTGATTGTGCCGCGGAGAATGCTGAAAACACTTCGCCTTGATAGGCAACAATCAAGTCACTCATACGCGCCAACGCTGTTTGTCGAAAAAGACTATCCACCACACCATGCAAAAATACCTGTTGTTCGATCAACAGTCCCTGCACATAGCGTTCGCCATCACGCCAGACTTTTCTAAACAAAACAAAATGCCCACTATCCAGCATACTGAATTCGAAGGCGTCGATTTCACTTTCAAATGTTCGGATACGAAAATCCTGCGCGATTAAAGTTTCTTCGGTCTCCATTATTTCAGCCGGGATGGATTGCGGTACTGCAATCTGCTCCTGCTGAACACGGGATCGATCTTTACTGGTGACTGTTGTTCGTTCAACCGCCGCGGGTAGCGGAGCATTTTCTCGCCTGTTCTCGTTTTTTGTCTTAGCCTGATACTTTAAATCAAGCTTTAACTCGTCTACACGACCAAGATTTTCTACGCCCTTCTTGCTCTTCTGTAGCAGTTGTTTGTTCGCATCGTTATCAAGTTTGGATTCTTTTAATCGGTCAAACGCTTCCTGGGCTGGCGCTTGCAGTGGTTCTTCAGGTGCGCTCGCGCCGCTTGATACCAGCGCGTCATTTAGCGCACGACCGATATCGCGTAATGCTTCGGGTGCATCGGACATCGCAGCAAGATCATCACTGGCTTCGCTCTTGAGCGATTCAGCCATTATCCCGGCATCCGTTTCTAATCTCCCACCCACATCCGCTAATTGATTTTGACTCAAAATGTTTTGCAGGTTGTTTGCCACACTTGCACGCTGATCAAACTCCAATTTCGTAATTCCATAACGAGAAATATTGCCAGTATCAGAAGGCAATAATGGGGTACTAAACACACCCTGTGTATCGACCTGGAAATAACCGATCAAACCCGGCATTTCGGTATCTAATGGAAATGCGGCGAGAGGAGAGCGTTGCAAAAAGTTTGTAGATTCGTCGCCGGAAACCAGCAAAAAGGAATAGTCGGAGAAAGATCGTTGCTCTTCTTTTTCAACTAAGCTAGACAAGCGCGTGTTGATACGTGCGGCCAATTCTTCCGCAAGCAGCCTGTGTTGATGAAACGCCTCCCATTTAAGTTGGGTGTAAGCGTGATAAACCAACAAGCTGCTGGGAACCGCCAATGCTATAAAAAACAAAATCAACCAACGCCGCAATTTGCGTCGATCCAAACCAGCGAATGAAGCGCGAAACATCAGGCGCTACTCAACAATCGGTAGCCCGCGCCACGCACGGTAACAAGGTATTCGGGCTGTGCGGGATCGGTTTCAATTTTTCGTCGTAGCTTGGCGATATGAATATCTACCGTGCGTGTTTCAATATCGAGGTTTTTCGCGTACCCCCAAACCTTGGTCAGTAATTCGTCTCTGGCTACTGGCCGTTCTGAATTGGCGTGCAGGTATTGCAGAATTTCAATTTCCCTGCGGGTAAACACCAGTTCGTTGTCTCGGTTGTTTCCACACAGATTAAGACAATCAACAACAGTATTGTCGCCAAGTTTTATTGTATTTTCCAGTTCGGCACCGACTCGCGTACGACGTAGAACCGCCTGCACACGTAACACCAATTGAGCGACGGAAAAAGGTTTTGCGACGTAATCATCCGCGCCGAGTGACAAACCTTGAATAATATCTTCGTCGTTAGTCTTGGCGGTTAACATGATGATCGCCTGATTGCGATCCTGCTGGCGAATACGATTGCATATTTCGAAACCGTCGATACCAGGCAACATGATATCCAGCAATATCATGTCGAATTGCCCGCTAAGGGCTTTCGATAAGCCGCCGTCTCCTTCCTCCGCGCTATCCACCTCGTATCCGTGGAACACGAATACGTCGATTAATCCCGCGCGAATCGCGGCTTCGTCTTCGACTATAAGTATGCGTGGTTTTTGCTGCATTTTCTCTAAGGTATTCCTAAACCTTTCAAATGTTTACGCTAAAGATAATGACGTAAAGCCTATCAGCTTATAGGAAGCACGGCATGTAAAAGTTTTGTAAACCGGTAAGCAGAAGTTTTACCAAAGTCTGTCTTATAACGCACGGTCGCCAGCCCTAGAGTTACCCACCACGTTAATTGAAACAATCATTAGGAGACAAAAATGGCATTGATTACCAGGGTATCGCGACTATTCCAGGCAGATGTTAACGCTGTTCTGGACCGCATTGAAGAGCCTGTTGTTTTGTTACGGCAAGCGGTTCGGGAAATGGAAGACGAACTGGCGCAAGATGAAAAACAACTCAAACTATTGACTCACGAAACCGGACAACTGGAGAAGCGCAAACAGGAAGTTGAACAGTCATTAAACCATATTGCAAGTGAACTCGATATTTGTTTTGAACACGATAAAGATGATTTGGCGCGTGCTTTGATCCGGCGCAAACTTGAAGCACAACAATTACAAAAAACACTCTCACGCAAACACGAGTCCGTTCAGCAAAACTTGTCGGCTTTAAAAAACCGTGTTGCGGAAAATCGCACGCGAATGGAAAGCATGCGACAAAAAGCGGATTTGCTCAGCGAAGAAAGCGTACCGGGACAGCAGCAAGAATTTTCAACAACGCCCGACGTGCGTGTACGCGATGAAGATATTGAGGTGGCATTCTTGCGCGAAAAACAAGCGAGGGCAGCGTCATGAAGCGACCGGCATTTCTTCGTAGCGTTTTACTCGGCCTTGGAATTAGCACTGCTGGTGCAATTATGTTCGCCATATTATCCGGCTTGTTTAGCAACGATTTGGTCATTCGCTGGATTATTGCCGGTGCGGGAATGGTTTACATCGTTAATCTCATTCGCATCAGTGGCCAGCGCGTCGGCGGCATTAGCACAGTTCTTGTTTGGTTGGTTACCAGTGCGGTTCTGTTGTGGTGGCACCCGTCCTTGTTTTTGTATCTGGCTGCTCATACGACGCTGATCTGGTTGGTGCGTTCGTTCTATTATTACTCCAGCATTCTATCCTCACTGACTGACCTGGGATTAAGTTTTTTAAGTCTTTGCGCCGCTGTGTGGGCCGCAACACACACAGGCAATGTCTTTCTCAGTATGTGGTGCTTTTTTCTGGTGCAAGCATTGTGCCACTTTATTCCACTGCAGTTTAAACAAAATAGAAATACTACATCTTCAATCAGAGATGACCGTTTTCAACAGGCTTACCGTACTGCTGAAGCCGCGGTCAGCAAACTTTCCTCTATTCACTAAACTTAAGGAGTTTAACCCATGAATCTAAAACCTACTAAATCAAAGCTGGCTATCGCAACATTATTCACGTTGACCGCTGGAGCCGTAGTACTTTACCCGGCCTATCAAAGTATCGGCGCAAATCGCACGACAAATAATGATTCTATTATCGATCCTATTGTCGATGTCAGAACCGTCAATCCGATTACCAATGAAAGACCAAAAATCGAGGTGGTATTCGTGCTGGATACAACTGGCAGCATGACCGAACTCATTCAAGCGGCCAAGGAAAAAATCTGGTCTATCGCCAGCACCATGGCTTCGGCACAAAACGCACCGGAAATCAGAATGGGTCTGGTGGCATATCGCGACCGTGGCGATCAATACATCACTCACCGGATCGATTTGTCCAGTGACCTCGACACCATGTACGCGAATTTGATGAACTTTAAAGCCGATGGTGGTGGCGATCGCCCGGAGAGCGTTAACCAGGCCTTATACGAAGCAGTAAATAAGATGTCCTGGAGTGAGGACAATGATACTTATAAGGTGGTTTTTCTGGTTGGCGATGCGCCAGCGCACATGGATTACCAAAACGATGTTAAATATCCGGTGACCATTGCCAATGCATTACAAAAAGGCATTGTTGTAAACACCATTCAGTGTGGACAAGACACGATGGCGATGCAAAACTGGCAACATGTCGCGCAACTTGCCAACGGCGAATATTTTCAAGTCGATCAAGCCGGTAGTGCGGTTGCGATTACAACACCGTTTGATCAAAAGCTGGCTGAATTGTCCACTAAACTGGATGACACACGTATGGTTTTCGGCGACGAAGAAGTGAAGCAAAAGAATGCGGCAAAAGAACAAGCGGTGGCTACGCTCGAAGAACAAGCATCCGTTGCTTCACGCGCACGGCGGGCCGCATTTAATGTTTCCGCCAGTGGTGAAAAGAATCTCTTAGGTGAGGGTGAACTTGTCGATGCCGTGACTTCGGGCAGGGTCGATTTATCCAGCATTGAGGAAGATCAGTTGCCCGCTGCATTAGCACCAATGGAACCAGCAGAACGGGAAAAACTGATAACCGAAACAGCGCAAATTCGCGACGACTTGAGAAAGCAAATAAAGGAAGCGTCTGAACAACGCTCGGCCTATCTTAAAAAGGAAGTTGAAAAAGTCGGTGGTGCCAAAGACTCATTGGATAACAAAATTTATCGCGCCGTTCAGTCCCAGGCGGCTGACGTTGGTTTGCTTTACGAATCTGACGCGCCTGAATATTAGTCGAATAACTCCAAATCCAATAGAAAATCGGCCCGCTCATCTGACCGGGTCGTTTCTATTTGCGAAATACAATATACAGACCACAACCCACAACAATCGCGGCGCCGGCCAACATAATCGCTGTGGGCAGATCGCTGAACAATAGCCACCCAAGAAAAATAGCCCACAATATCGTGACGTATTCGAACGGTGCGATCACATAAACCTGGGCATAACGAAAGGAATGCACAATGCAAAACTGTGCCGTCACGCTCACCAGACCAAGCACAAGCATTAATGCGAAATCCGTCGCTACCGGCATTTTCCACGTACTTAACATCAGGACGCCGGTGACTACTAAGAACGCAGATGCTGAATAAAACACCATCAGTTCACTGGATTCTGACGATGCCATACGCCGGGTTTGAATACCCAGTAAAGCGAACAACATTGCGCCAGTTAAAGCCGCAGCAACGCCCAGCCAATCGATATTGTCCGCGGTCGGTTGAACAATAATTAGAACCCCGACAAACCCTGCTAACAGCGCCAGCTTACGCGGTAAATCGGCAGGCTCACCCAACAACGGGCCGGACAGAGCTGTCATAAACAACGGTGCTGACAGTGCAATGGCGGTGACATCAGCCAGTGGCATTCGAGAAATAGCAAAGTAATAACTCAAAAACGCGGCGAAGTTGATGGTCGCCCGGATGGCATGGTCTTGCGGGCGACTGGTGTGAAGCGCACGCTGTCCATAGCGAAAACGCAGTATAAAAAGCAGCAACGGAACGGCGACCAGACTACGGACAAACAACAACTGAAACAAGATATAGTCTGCGGCCAGCCACTTGACCATCGCGTCCTGGATGGAAAAGAACGACATCGCGACAAACGCCAAACCCGCCCCAAATAGCGGTTTTAGCTCACGACCATGTTTTTGCGTAGTCATTGCATTTACAATTCGCTATAGCAGTTCAAACGTAGAATTCTGAGAATACTTAAAAAAGCCGAAATATAACCGAGAATATCCCATGTCAAACGAAGTTATCGTCACTTGCGCCATTACCGGCGGCCACGCCAATCACCAACACCACCCGGACTATCCCATCACACCGGAACAGATTGCTAACAATGCCATCGAAGCACGCAAGGCCGGCGCTTCCATCGCGCACATCCACGTACGCGACCCAAAAACGGGCATGCGTTCCGGCGATATCGCGTTGTTTCGTGAAGTGGTTCAGCGTATTAAGGACTCTGGCAGTGACATTATCGTTAACCTTACTACCAGCGAAGGCGCACGCTTCGCGCCCGGTGACGACGACCCGAAAGTCGGCGGCCCGGGTACTACGCTTATCCATCCTCTTGACCGACTAACTCATATCGAAGAACTACGCCCCGATATTTGCACGCTTGATGTGGGTACGTTTAACTTTGGTGAAACTATTTTCGTGAATACACCTGATCATTTACGTGTGATGGCAAAACGGATTAAAGAACTTGGCGTAAAACCGGAAATGGAAGTGTTCGAACTCGGTCACATCGAATTCGCAAAAAAACTTATCGCCGAAGAATTAATCGAAGGCTCGCCGATGTTTCAAATCTGTCTTGGCATACCCCACGCCGCACCCGCGTTGCCAGAAGTGTTATCCATCATGCGTAATCAGTTGCCGGACAATGCCTGTTGGGGGGCGTTTGGCATATCACGCTGGGAATTTCCAATCGTCGCACAGGCGGTGTCCCACGGCGGGAATGTGCGGGTCGGATTGGAAGATAATTTGTATCTGGCCAAAGGCGAGTTCGCCAGCAACACACTATTAGTGGAAAAAGCCGTGCGCATCGTTCGCGAAGTCGGGGGCGAACCAACTGAACCGAAACGCGCCAGGGAAATACTCGAATTAACCTGAGGAAACGTCCATCCGTCATGCCGGACTTGTTCCGGCTCCCCAGTCAAAACGATCCGGGCAAGCCTGCCCCTGCGAAGGCAGGGGGCCGACGACTTACTGCTGTAAATATCAATCTTTTGCAGGTACTTCCTTCGAGTGCGATTCTCTTCACTGGATTGCGTCCCTACGATCAGAAAACCAGCGCATCTGTGCGCTAGCTTTTGTTGCCGAGTTAGTCGCTTGCAAGATTTTTTCTTTTGCGCATAATGGCGCGCCGTTATAGCACACACTTAACAGGACTACTTTTCTCAATGGCGCAATACGTTTTCACCATGAACCGCGTCGGCAAGATTGTGCCACCCAAACGGCAAATCCTGCGCGATATTTCTTTGAGTTTTTTCCCCGGCGCCAAGATCGGAGTGCTCGGTTTAAATGGTTCAGGCAAGTCAACGCTGCTCCGCATCATGGGTGGACTTGACAAAGAAATCGAAGGCGAAGCCATTCCACAAAAAGATTTGAAAATTGGTTACTTGCCGCAGGAACCACAGTTAGACTCGGCAAAAGACGTGCGTGGCAATGTTGAAGAAGGTGTCGCTGAAGCAAAAGGTTTGATCGATCGTTTTAATGAAGTCAGCGAACGTTTTGCCGAACCCATGAGCGACGATGAAATGACCGCGTTGCTGGAAGAGCAAGGTGGATTGCAAAACAAGATCGACGCGATGGGGGCGTGGGAATTGGAGCGTAAACTCGATATTGCCGCAGACGCGTTACGTTTGCCGCCCTGGGAAGCGGATGTCAGCAAATTGTCCGGTGGTGAACGACGTCGCGTCGTCCTGTGTCGTTTGTTGCTATCCGAGCCGGAAATGTTGTTACTGGACGAGCCGACCAACCACCTGGACGCGGAATCCGTCGCCTGGCTGGAACGGTTTCTTGAACAATACCCAGGCACTGTCGTCGC
>Ga0224508_10001001_pt1 | contig 25936 bp, 23 predicted proteins | sample SF_Jan12_sed_USG_4_FD_170157 | JGI IMG/M metagenome (GOLD analysis project Ga0224508, IMG submission 170157) | Sediment microbial communities from San Francisco Bay, California, United States - SF_Jan12_sed_USGS_21 | ecosystem: Environmental > Aquatic > Marine > Sediment | place: USA... | reverse complement strand
GTTAATTCCTTCGAGGATATGCGATGCATGACGCAAACCCGACGACGTGCCACGCGGTAAATCAACCTGGGTGACATCACCGGTGATCACGGCTTTGGAACCGAAGCCGATGCGGGTCAAAAACATTTTCATTTGCTCGACTGTAGTATTTTGCGCTTCATCCAGAATGACAAAAGACTCATTCAACGTGCGGCCACGCATATAGGCCAGCGGAGCAAGTTCAATAATTCCCCTGTCCATCAGTTTGCCGACCCGATCAAAACCCAACATTTCGTATAAAGCGTCATACAAAGGACGCAAATACGGATCGACTTTTTGACCAATATCACCGGGCAAAAATCCCAACCGTTCACCCGCCTCCACCGCCGGTCGCACCAACACAATGCGAGACACCGCGTCGTCCGCCAGGGCTTGCGTCGCACACGCTACCGCGAGATAGGTTTTCCCCGTACCCGCCGGACCAATGCCAAAATTAATGTCGTTGGTCAGAATACTGTGCAAATAATTTCGTTGTCGCTTGTTCTGTGGCCGCACCAAAACTTTGCGTGCACGTATGACGATGTCGCGTTTTGGTTCTTCCTGTAACTCGTCGGCCTGTGACAACACCAGGTGCACTTTGTCCGCGCCCAGCTCCGGATTCTCTTCGGTGTCATCGTACAACTTGCGTATCACACGTTCCACCTGGACAACGTCCGTATTCTCGCCGACCACGCTGAATAGATTTCCCCTGTGTGTTATTTTTACATCGAACCTATCTTCAATTTGGCGCAAATTAGAATTGAACTGACCGCATAAACCGGCCAAACGTTCATTGTCAACAGGGGTAAGCGCGAATGTGACGGGGGATGAACTGGTTTTCAAATGTAGAGTTTAAAATCCCAAACGGATAGATAGGGCGTCAAACAAACTCAAACTACGGTGGTAACCGAAGCTTGATTGGAATTTTTTTTCTGCCGTAAATTGCCGCACACGCGGCCACGCAGTGAATTGGGCAAGGCTTCCGTAATTTCGATATTCACGAATTGACTTATCATATCACTGCTTGCGGGAAAATTTACAACACGATTATTGTCCGTGCGTCCACTCATTTGCGCGGCGTCTTTACGCGCTTTGCCTTCAACCAGTACCGATTGAGTGGTACCCACCATTTCAGCACTTATGTGTGACGCCATTTCATTGATACATGCCTGCAACTCAGCCAGACGTTGTTGCTTTATCGCTCGCGGCGTATCGTCGCTTAACTCCGCTGCGGGTGTTCCCGGACGGGCGCTGTAAATAAAACTAAATGACTGATCGAACCCGATATGGTTTATCAAATCCATAGTGGCTTTAAAGTCGTCTTCCGTTTCGCCGGGAAATCCGATAATAAAATCCGATGACAATGACAATTGCGGGCGACGTTGGCGCAACTTGTCGATTATTTCAATATAGTCCTGTACCGTGTATTGCCGTTTCATGGCTGTCAAAATTTTGTCTGAACCGCTTTGCACGGGTAGATGTAAATGACTAACCAGTTCAGGAACATCGGCGTAAACACCGATTAAACCGTCAGTGAATTCAACCGGATGCGATGTGGTATAGCGAATACGATCTATGCCTTCGATCTCCGCAACGTAACGCAGCAGTTCGGCAAAATCGATGTCACCACCGTCATGCAACTTGCCACGATACGCATTCACGTTTTGACCAAGTAATGTTACTTCGCGTACGCCCTGCTCGGCCAGTTCGACAATCTCGGTGATTACGTCATCAAACGGCCGGCTGAATTCTTCTCCACGCGTGTACGGCACGACACAAAAAGTACAATATTTGCTGCAACCTTCCATAATGGACACGAAAGCACGAACACCTTCGACACGTGGTGGCGGTAAGTGGTCAAACTTCTCGATCTCGGGGAAACTGATGTCAATCGACGGCTTGTGCGTTGTTTTGACATCGCCATACATGTTCGGCAGACGATGATAAGTCTGTGGACCGAAAACCATGTCCACATAGGGCGCACGTTTTCGAATCGCCTCGCCTTCCTGACTGGCGACACATCCACCGACACCGATTACCAACTCAGGGTTGTCCTCTTTCCACTCACGCCAACGACCAAGCTGGGAAAACACTTTTTCCTGGGCTTTTTCCCGCACCGAACAAGTGTTTAGCAACAACACGTCCGCATCTTCCGGCTTATCGGTTTTCTCAAGACCATGGGACTCACCGAGCATATCCGCCATACGCGCGGAATCGTACTCGTTCATCTGACAACCGAAAGTCTTAATGTAAAGTTTGCGGGACATGAGCTATTTGTCGTGGGGCGCGTACAATACTGATTTAGCCGCTAAATATCCAGTTTACCCCGTCAACTTCACCCATTTCGCTCCCGGGCATGGTCACGCACTGCGTCGCCAAACGCTTTGAAGAAACGGGTAGAGAACTCATTGTCTAGTGGTTTGTATTCCGGGTGCCATTGTACACCGAGCGCGAAAGCCCTGGCTCCTTTAACGGCGACTGCCTCTATGGTTCCGTCAGGGGCGACACCCTCGCACGACAAACCACTGCCGATTTTATCGATTCCCTGTGTATGCAGGGAGTTCACATCAATTTGCGTTGTCCCTGCAATCTTTGCGAATTCGCTGTTGGCTTCAAACCTGAGACCGTGCCGGGCACCATAACGCGCATCCATGTTTTCTTCATGTTGGTCGCGATGATCGTCTCGCCCCTCGACAGCTTGTAGTTGGGCATGCAAGGTCCCGCCCATGGCAACATTTAATTCTTGAAATCCGCGACACACTGCCATGAGTGGCACACCCGTCTCCAGCACTTTTTCAATCAAAGCAAATGTCACTTCGTCCCGTTGTACATCGTAAGGTTCCGCATGCTCATGCGGGTCATTACCATAGCGTGTGGGATGCACATTAGAAACGCTACCGGTGAGCATTAACCCGTCGATATGCTCCAACAAATGATCAATATCGACAATATCTATCAAGGCAGGGACGATAAACGGCACGCACTCGGCCGCATCATTTATTGCCGTTAAGTATTTCTGGCCAACCGCATGAAATGGTGAGCCACTAATCAGCTTGATGTCCGCCGTCACGGCGACCAATGGTTTAATCAATTGTTATCCTCGTCGTAACCAGGGTTTATGTCATGACATTTTCGCTAAAAATGACTTCGGCTGCCACACCGGGAGAAACCTGCAACAAAAAATGCGGGCCGTCAATTTCATGAAGTTCTATTGATGGAATACTTTCAATAAATTTTTTCGCGCAACGCCGGGGAATAAGCCTGTCTTTACCTGGCAGCAAATACGTCGATGGAATCTTGATTCGCCGCAACTCGTCAATCAAATTCAGTCTGCCTATCATCTCCAGTCGTTCTCGCAAAACCGGCACAGGAATTTTGTTCACAATATTACTGACCTCTTCTATTGTAGATTGCGACGTTGTACCGTTCAGACAGAAATTTCTGACGCCGAATTTCACCAACCATGGCCATCCACGGATCAATGGGATAACTACATTCATAACCCAATTGAATCCTGACAACGGAGAAATGGCAAATGCAGCGCAAAACATCACGCGTTTGTAGTTTCGTTGATTCCTGGTCAACAAACGTATGGCGACGAGACCGGAAAACGACTCCGCGAAAATTTGCGCAGGCTTTTCGTCGGGAATTTGTCCCTCGGCAATGTCAACCAGCTGATCAAAGTCAATATTTGTTTGTGTCGGATAAGTGACGACACTGATGTCGCTATCCGGCGGAGCAACGCGCAGCAATGGATCAAATAGTTCACCCGTGCCGTATAAACCAGGCAGAAGAATAGTTTCTATTGCTTTCGACGAACTCACCCAGCTACTGTATCAGCCTTGAGATTACTAACGAGTAAAAGAGAATGACCGATAGATTAGCAGGAAAGAAAATTTGGCTAACTGGCGCAGGTGGCGCACTTGGCCGGGCGACGGCGATACGTTTGGCCCAAGAAGGCGCGGCGGTCGCGAATTGTGACATTAACCAGGCAACCGTCGACGAAACAACACAAGCAATCGTCGACGCAGGTGGCAAAGCCGTCAGCATTGTCGGTGACGTATCGGACGAAAAAGACTGCGAACGCATGCTCGAGCAAGCCGATGTAGAACTGGGTGGGTTGAATGTTTTATTTAACAATGCCGGGGTTTTATTGCCGGATGACACTGGGCCGGTGGAAACACCGTTGGACTCCTGGAACAAAACCCTGGCAGTTAATTTGACCGGCGTATTTTTATGTTGCAAATACGGCGTACCAAAACTCGAAAAAAGCGGTGGCGGCAGCATCATTAACACCGCGTCCATCGCGGCCCAGGTCGGTTCCGCCTTTCCACAAGTCGCTTACGGTGCGAGCAAAGGTGGCGTGCTGGCCATGACCAAAGAAATGGCGATTCAATACGCACGCTCGAACATTCGTTTCAATGCACTGTGTCCCGGCCCGGTACACACAAAGCTTGCTGAGGTATTTCTAGCAGGCGAAGGCCGTTGGGAAGCACGCCAACCATTCATCCCCATGGGTCGACTCGGCAAACCTGAAGAAATAGCCAACATGGTCGTATTCCTCGCCTCGGATGAATCGTCGTTCGTTAATGGAGCGACCATGAATGTCGATGGCGGTATCACCGCGGCGTACGTTGCATCGGATATGGAAAAGTAACGGCCTATAGAATAGCTAAGCAGCCCGTTCCAGAACTGGAGGTGCTAGTGCCAATTGCTTGGCCGCAGCAAAGTCTTTTTTGCCACTGCCTAGCATTGGCACTTCGTTAATTTTCCTAATTTCCGCTGGAATCATCAGTGGATTACAGTTGGATTGCACCAGGGCTTTTTTGATTTGCGTGGGTTCGATGTCAGAAACGATCAGCGCGACAATGCGCTCGCCTTTTTTCTCATCTGGTAGATTTACGGCGACCAGCTCCAGTTCAGGTTGATTTAACGCCAAACGAATTTGATCTTCTACCGCCGCCAGGCTAACCATCTCGCCACCCAACTTGGCAAAACGTGAATAGCGGTCAACAATGGTTAAAAACCCATCTTCGTCCAGACGGCCTTTGTCACCCGTCTTGTACCAGCGTTGTCCATCGATTTTCACGACAGTATCGGCGGTTTTTTCGTCGTTGTTTAAGTAACCGGTCATTACCTGGGGACCGGCAATTAAAATATGTCCGTCCGCACCGGACGGTAATGCCGCGAAAGTGTCCGGGTCTACAATCCGAAAAGCCGTGCCGGGTAATGGCATACCGACGGTTCCGATTTTTGCGCCACAATGAATTCGCCCGGTAATGGGATCGCGGGAATCCGGCAAATTCACGCTTGCCACCGGTGATGTTTCGGTCGCGCCAAAACCTTCGTATATGTCCTTGCCAAATTTTTGTTTGAATGCGCCCCTCAAGTCTGCATTCAGTTTTTCAGCACCCGCTACAACCAGACGCAACGAATCCAGCGTCAAGGGTTCGACCTGTCGATTACGATTGTAAAGACGCAGGAAAGTCGAAGTACCGAGCAATATCGTGGCACGATGCTTCGCAATTAGCTGTGATACATTGACTACATCTGTCGGATCGGGGTGATAAATAACCGGCAGTCCTTCAATCAAGGGTAAAAATGTCGTCACAGTTAAACCAAAGGCATGAAATTGCGGCAGCGTTGCCATGACTTTGTCCGCTTCCTGAATATTTAAAACATCCGCGGTTTGTTTCAGATTGGCCATCAAATTACGATGACTCAACATGACACCTTTAGGCTCGCCCTCACTGCCACTGGAAAACAGGACCGCAGCTGTGCTTTCGACGTCGACCTTTTTACAAAACAGTTTGCGCAGCAGGAAACCGGGTAGACATTTTATCGCCAACAACGTAACCAGCTTTACCGGCGTGCGGATTTGCTCTTTCAAGTCTTCCATGTACAAGACTTTGCATTGACTCAGCGCATCGTCCAGATTGATTCCACGTGCTTTTAACTTGGCAAGAAACTTACGCGAGGTGTATACAGATTTGATTTCCGCTTGTTCGAACGCGGATAACAAGGCATCTTCGCTGGCAGTGTAGTTAAGATTGACCACGGTTTTACCACGCAACAACACCGCCGTATTAGCAATCGCCGCCGCATTCGATGGTGGTAACAACAACCCGATATTTTGCTCGAGACTCTCGCGTCGAATCAATCGCGAAAAACACACCGCGCCAGTGAGCGCCTTGTTCGCTGTCAAGGTTCCGCTGGTCGCGTCGCTGACGATACCTTGCTTGCCATGACGTTTAACCGAATCAATCCAGGCCATTGGCAACGACGGCAGCGTTTGACTGTATTGTTCCCAGGATGTAATCGACAAGTCAAACACTATGCGTTTCAACTCATTCGCTTTCGTCGTCATGGGTAGTTGCTCACCAAAAGACACGACGATATCCAGCTTGCCACCAGCACGGCGCGTCATTTTTAACTTGTCACTGGAACGGGCAAAACGACTACCCCAGAGTCCGTGCAAATAGAACGGCAAGATTACACCTTGTGCGTTTTCCGCGGCACGTTCATATCCGCGCTTGAACTCATTCATGTGACCCGTTCGGGTAATGATGCCTTCCGGAAACAGGCACACCACTTCGCCCTTGTTCAATAATTGCGTCACCTGCTCCAGCGCGGCTTTACTCGCACCTTTGGAAATCGGAATGACACCAAACAAGTTCAACAAAGGTTTCAAATACCAACGCTCATAAATACTGCGTTCCATAACGAAACGAACGGGGCGTGGAGACGCGACTTGTATAATGGCCCAATCGATCCAGCTCGCGTGATTACCCAGCATTAACACACCATCTTGTTCCGGGATATTTTTAAAACCCAGCACCTGCAGGCGATAACGATTACGGACGACTAAGTCCAGTACCAGACGCGTCAATGACTGAGGCAATTTGTACAAGGTATACACCGCACCGGCAAAACCGACTGCGGCAATCACAACAAATAAAACACGGCCATCCGCACCGGCGAAAGCAAAAGCAGCGGTCAAACCAAGAAAACCGAGCATGACACTGTTTTGCACCAGATTATTACCCGCCAACACCCGACCAAGCTGCTTTTCACCTGCGTGAAATTGAATCAACGCATTCAGCGGAACGATAAACAAACCGCCTAATGTTCCCAGGGCAATAAAGCTCACCGCCATAGTCCAGGCATTTTGCAATCCGGGGAATAACGCCAACACGCCAGCAACACCGATGGCACCCAAAGGGATCAAACCGATTTCAATATAATTTCTGGATACACGGCCGGCGATGAGCGAACCGATCACGATACCAATGCCGGAACAAGCAGTCAGCCCGTGGATCACTACGGTGTTGTTTTGTCCCAACACGTCCTCGGCGAACGCAGGGAATACCGCTAACATCACCTGGGATATAGACCAAAAAATAGACAATCCGATGATGGATAACCAGATAACCTGATTACCACGTATCGTTTTAAAGTTTGAGCGCAGATAGTCGCCGCGTATGTAGCGCGAATAGTCGAATCGAACCGTGTGTTTGGTTTCGGTCGTTTGCGGTAAACGATAAGATAAATTCAATTCCATCACCGAGCCAGCGACTAACAACCAACCTGCAGGCGCAATAAGTTGCATGATGTGTTCAGGCTGCGCCCAGTTTTGGCCGACCAGCATGTTTTCGAACAACATGGAGAAACTGAAAATTCCCACCAACATGGAGACGATAGTGACGGCTTGCACAATTCCATTGGCCTGGGCCAAATGTTTGCCACCGACCAACTCTTTGATGTAACCGTATTTCGCCGGTGAATAAATCGCACTTTGCATGGCTAACAAAAATGTCAAACCGAATGCCGGCCAAAATAACCCGAGGTAGTAGCAAAGCGTAATGGCTAATGTGATGCCGACAGCTGCCCACGCGCTATAACGCATCACTTTATGTTTGGGATATTTGTCCGACAAAAAACCCGCGGGTGTGAACAACAACACGAACGGCAATAAAATGAGACCGTTAACGATAGCCGTCAAAATAATCTGCAATTCGCCATCGAAAATTTTGAATACGGTATTTTGAATAACGATCTTATGACCGAGATCGACAAATGCATTCAAAAAAAGCATCGAGACGAAGGCCAGAAAGCCGTGGGTTCCAAGAATGTTGCGCATGGTGTTTTCCCCGTTTAAAAAATAAGTTGCCAGCGCACAGGGTATCGAGTAAGGTCACTATATCGCAACGATTATGTTACAAATTACACTATTTACAACTAATAGTATTGAAATAAGAGACTTTTTGGAGAAATCACAATGGCCCAAACCACGTCCCTGGTCGGCGTACTAAAAAAATCACTCAAGGCGCATGGTAAAACCTATGCTGATGTGGCTGATGCTCTGAAACTCACTGAAGCAAGCGTGAAACGTTTGTTCTCGGAGAAAAGTTTTTCTTTGCAACGGCTCGATACGATTTGCCAAATGATGGAAATGGAAATTTCCGATCTCGTGCAGTTGATGAACGAGGAACAACATCAAATTAATCAGCTCACTGATGAACAAGAACAACAGATCGCATCCGATCCGCTACTCATGTTGGTGGCGATATGTTTATTGAATCACTGGACTGTTGATGAAATACTTGAAAGCTACGTTGTAAAGAAAACGGATTGCGTCCGCAAGCTGGCGAAGCTTGATCGATTAAAGTTAATCGATTTGTTACCCAACAATCGAGTCAAACTCCGCGTGTCACCCAATTTTAAATGGCTCGAAGGCGGGCCAATACAACGGTTCTTTTTGTCACGCGTTGAGGCTGAATTTTTTAACTCGCGATTTGACCAGGAAACCGAGCTACTGGTTTGCATTAACGGCATGTTGTCCGATACGTCGAACGCGGTATTGCAACGACGCATGCAACGCCTCGCATCAGAATTCACCGAACTGAATAACGATGACGCGAATCTGAGTCTGGATAAACGCCACGGCAACACTATGGTATTTGCATTGCGCAAATGGGAGTACGGCGTATTCGCGAAATTGAAGCGAACATAATTATGCGAATTGTAAAACCGCTTATTCTTGCGATCGTATTTACTATCGTGCTTCCCTGCCCCGGCTCGTGGGCGAGTGAAGAGTGTGTAATTGTTCTGCATGGACTAGGCCGTACCAAATGGTCCATGTACATGATGGAACGTAGCTTGCGCGACGAGGGTTATCGAGTTTGGAATGAGAGCTATCCGTCAACCGACGAGCCGATTGAAGTTTTGGCCGAAAATCATTTGTCTAAGGGACTCGCTTACTGCGATGAAATGAACACCAGTGCCGTTCACTTCGTCACCCACTCTATGGGTGGAATAATGCTACGGCAATATTTCCAAATCCACTCCGCCCCGCAAAACGCGCGCGCCGTATTGCTGGCGGCGCCCAACAAAGGCAGTGAAATTGTAGATTTGCTCAAAGAATACTGGGTATTCTCAGCATCGACCGGCCCCGCCGGTAAACAACTCGGCACGGAGGAAACCAGTCTGCCAAACCAATTGGCGCCCATTGACATGCACATCGGCGTCATTGCCGGAGCATCCACCTCAGACCCCTGGTTTTCAGGCTTCATACAAGGTGAAGATGACGGTAAAGTTTCCGTGGAAAGCGCCAAGTTACACGAAATGGACGATTTGCTTGTGGTAGATAGCGGCCATACGTTTATAATGAATAATACGTTTGTTATTGCACAGACGATTTTATTTCTAAAGCACGGTATTTTTCACCAATAGTTTCGACAAAATTGATAACACGAAAGGGTAGAGATGAATATTGATGTTCGTTGGAGTACGTGGGATGGCATTGGGCTGGAACATTTAACACTGAGACAGGATTTACATCGAATTATTGCCGACAGCGTCGTTATCTGCGACGTCAATGATAAATCATACGGTATGCGTTACCGCGTAGAGTGCGACGAGTACTGGCGTGTGCGTTATGCCAAAGTCGAAATGACCGGTTCGACCTATTCGCTTGAACTGAACAGCGATGGCGAAGGCAACTGGATCGACGGCAAAGGTTTTGCTCTGCAAAACCTTTCGGGGTGTGTTGACATGGATATCGGAGCGACACCTTTTACCAACACCTTACCTATTCGCCGATTAAATATGGCGGAAAAACAAATGCGTGATATTCGTGTTGCCTATGTTTCGGTGCCGGAATTAAAAGCTGAAGCGATGCAACAACGTTACACCTGTATCACCCTTGGTGAACGCTACAAATACGAACGTTTTATGCCGGATTACGCAGTAGATCTAACCGTAGATACGGATGGCTTGATTGTAGAATACCCACAACGTTTTCAACGATTGAGTTAGCCGCGCAAGATCATATTTCAGCTCGTTCGGCGGGATGTTTTGCACTGTACGCAAGCTATCTATGATTGTGGACAGTACAGCGAATGGTCATACTGATCGAGGAGTCGCTTACATCGATCTTTCGGATCATGCAAATACTGATCCGAGCCACGCAATCCGCGCTTATTAAGACTCTGTGTGTTCAAGAGGTCGAAGTCGACTTCAGAAATAGTCGCCCGCCAGCCTGGATATCGACGAGTTCAGCCTCGCTTAGGATGTGCCATCAGTTTCTCCAGCTTTGAATAATCATGATAGTCCAATGCGATCGCACCGTCTGTTACAAATATGTGACTACCAGAAAAGCCTCGAACCGGATTAATCCATAACCCGTAGTATGTCGAGTGTGGAATGTCTCTTAAAAACATACCAGCAAGAATATGACATGCCCCGTACCCAAAAAACATTCGATCAGGTAAATTCCATCTTTTCACTGGATCTCGTTTAATGCCAGATTTTAATATGTGCATGTTTTAGTACATCAACCCAACTTTCATTCCATCCGGGCTTCGTTTACTCGTTCGGCGCGTTGCATTGCGCCCTCCACGGACTTGACCGAGCAGCCCATTGAGGAATGCAAACTATATCGCTAAGTATTTGTGTATTCCATACCCTGCTTCAGCTCCTCGTAGATCTGGTACTCGGTCTGTACCATGCCCAGCGCCTGGTAGGTCTGCTGGGCGACGTTATTGCCGCGTTCGACGTAAAGCCTCAAACCACAAACCGAGGACTCCTGCTCGGCGAGCTCCTTGACGTGTTCGTAGAGCACGCTGTACAGACCCTGGCGACGGTAGTCGGGTTGTACGTAAACGCTTTGAATCCACCAGAAGGTGCCGTTGCGCCAGTCACTCCATTCGGTAGAGATCATTAAGGCTGCCTGGATCCGATTGTCCAGTTCGATTACCACGTAAAATCCCATGCGCGGGTTGTAAATCAATTCCTTGACGCCGGCGGTAATCAGCTCGGGTACCAGTTCGATATTCTCGGTTTCACGGGCCATGCTGATGTTGAAAGCCGCGAGCTCCACCGCGTCCTTCGGCACTGCCTTGCGAATAATCATATTGTAAACCTCCTCATTTTTTTCGACGCCGCAAAGCCTCGAGTGCCTCCTTAATTATTTCGGCCACGTGAACAATTTTCGTATACCCATAACAGTGAGTAGACGGCCAGTTGCGCGATATCACGCAATCGTGTCCAGTCAAAATACTTAACTTGTAGTGCTATTCTCATACGCAATTTAACTTGAATTCAATATTTTACTTGTCTTATCTCGAGAAAAAATTGTCAGTAGTCTTGCGTGATATACGGCCATTGGCAGGATATTGGCAATACACCGGCTAAATACTCGAGCTATACAATTTAGCAAGTCTGTGATTGATTGGTGTCAACGCCTGTTGCGCATCCCGATAAATGGAATACATATCATTGTAGATTGCCGTTGTTTTTACGTTGGGTTTCACGACACGTTCAATTTTTACACAACGTTTAATCGCTTCGTCGGTATCGACGAATTCTCCAATGCCGATACCAGCAACGAGTGCGCTGCCGAACGACGCATCGCCCTGTGTTGGGATTTCCAGCGCAAGCCCTGTGACATCAGCCATGATCTGCGACCATGTCTCGCTGCGTGCACCACCACCAATCAAGCGTGCACCAGAAATTTCTAATCCTTTGTCCGTTGCATCGCTAATCAAATCTCGTATAGAAAACGCGATGCCTTCGTACACAGCGCGCGCGAGGTGCGCACGTGTGTGCTGTATGGTTAAGCCGATAAAGTCCGCGCGCAAATCCGGATCCCAATACGGTGCGCGCTCACCCTGCAAATAGGGATGAAACAACAAGCCGTCACTGCCCGGATCGATAGTCGCGGCGAGCCGATCCATTTCGTTGAATGCATCGGCAGGCGTTTCGCTTTTGGCAATACTTTCTGGCGTAAAAAACTGGTCCCGCGCCCACTGGTGGGCCGATGCGCAGGAATTTGTACCCGACGCCAGATAATAACGGCCATCAGGTAAATGCGGATAACAGGAGATCGGTGCTTGCAATACCGGTTTAGCGGCCACCAGCGACAAGACACCTGCCGTCGCCAGCTTAATCGATGCCTTACCCGACTCGACCACACCTGCACCGAGTAACTCGACGCTGGTGTCGATGCTGCCGACCATTACCGGTGTCCCCTTCGTTAAACCTGTGTCCCGAGCCGTGTTTTCTGAAGTCGCACCACCGCGTTCCGTGACTTTCTTAACTGGCGGTAACGTATTAATCGGCCAATCAATTAACTTACAAATTTCCTGCGACCAGTCACGCGTATTCACGTCTCCCATCAAAGCGCCAATCACATCGCCGAAGTCCGTTGCCCATTCGCCGGTTAAACGCATGCGCAAATAATCTTTTGCCATGCAAAGCCTATGTACACGCGCGACGTTTTCGGGTTCGTGTTCCTGCAACCAACGCAACATCGCCAGCGACCAGGTCGGGTTCACTTTGTTCAATGATTTTTCGAGAATCAATTCGCCGTGTTTGTCGTACAACGCTTTCGCCTGCTCGGCACTGCGTTGATCGTTCCACATAATGGCCGGTCGAATAACGTTGCTATCTTTGTCCAATAACACAGGAATATGAGCACCGGCGCTAATGGCGATTCCTTTTATCGTACTCGACTCCAGCTTACTCTCCAAGAGCGCATTTTTTACGGCGGAACACAACGCCTCATACCATTGAAATGGGTCTTGCTCAGACCACCCTGTTTGCGGCATTTGCGTGTGCACTGGGTGAGCGCCAATACCCAATACGGCACCATTGGCTGCCGCAATGACAGTTGCCTTGAGGCTACCAGCCCCAAGATCGATTCCGAGCAATGCTGTTGCGGTCAAAACAATACCTCTGAGATAATTCTTCCGGGGTTATAGCTTGCATCGGCGATATGGTACATTGAAAATCAATTCCATGAAGACATATTCCGACAACTATGGCCGCTATTGAAAACCCGGCGTTGCATCACACCGGCACACGTTTTCAATCGATACCCGTTATCGATCTACGGCCATTTTTAAATGGTGATGCACGACAACGCCGAACCGTGGCCGCGGAATTTGATGCTGCCTGTCGTAATGTTGGATTTTTCTATATTAAGAATCATGGTATCGATCAGAGATTGGTCGACGAAACATTTATTCAGGCAAAACGATTTTTTACGTTACCGGCGCAGACCAAGTCCGAAATCGCTATTGAAAGTTCGCCGTATCATCGCGGTTATTTTGCCATCGGTGGCGAGAATCTGGATCCGGCCAAACAACGTCACAATGGCGACTACAAGGAAGGAATCAAGATTGGACGCGACCTGCCAATGGACCACCCCCTGGTTATCGCACAATCGCCTTTACACGGCCCCAACCAATGGCCGAATGATTTACCCGGCTGGCAAGAGTCGATGCAAGCGTACTACGACACCTGCCAACAGCTCGGGTTGCAACTCATGCGCGCGTTTGCCCTGGCGTTAGAACTCCCGGAAAATTTCTTCGACGAGTTTTTGCGATTTCCGATGGCGACATTGGGGCCGTTACATTATCCACCGAAACCAAACAATTGTGACGAATCGCAACTCGGTGCCGGTGCGCATACGGACTTTGGTTGCCTGACCATTCTCGCCCAGGACGACACCGGCGGTTTACAGGTCAAAAACCCGGCGGGCATTTGGATTGATGCACCACCCATCGACGGCACTTTTGTTGTCAACATCGGTGACATGATGGCGCGTTGGACCAACGATTTATTTGCATCAACAAGGCATCGCGTCATTAGCCACCCCAAAAAACATCGTTATTCGATTCCTTTCTTTTACGATCCGGAATTCGATACTCCCGTGGCCTGTCTGGGCACCTGTCAATACTCGGGTAATCCACCGAAATATCCAGCCACCACGGGTGGTCAATATTTGATCGACAGAATCAACGCGACATTCGACTACCGAGAGAATAGACCTTAGATCGTTCATGCTCCTTTTAAACTAACAATAGTGGATTCAATAAAGAATTTCGAAAACAAAGTCCTGACATGGATCTGCGATATTTCGATCTTTTCTATGGCGATTTGTGCGGTGTCATGCAGGGTAAACGTTATCCCGCCGATCAACTGGAAAAAAGTCTTCGAAGATATTGTTACGATAAAAGAATACGAGTGGTACTTACAAACTTGATTGCGTTACATTAGAAACAGAAATATGAGCAAACACCATCATAACGATCCATTGCCGGATACGGTTCTGCGTGTAAAAGCGCTGGAGTCGTTACTGGTTGAAAAAAGGCTGGTCGATCCGGCCACGCTGGACGAGTTAATTGAAACTTATGAGACTAAAGTCGGGCCACGCAATGGCGCACAAGTGGTAGCGAAAGGCTGGACCGACCCTGCATACAAACAACGTTTATTAGACAATGCAACCGCGGCAATCGCGGAACTCGGATTCGAAGGCCGCCAGGGCGAAGATATGGTGGTGCTGGAAAACACGGATGACGTGCACAATATGGTTGTTTGTACTCTGTGTTCCTGTTACCCCTGGCCCGTGCTTGGCCTGCCGCCGGTTTGGTACAAATCTGCGCCTTACCGCGCGCGTTCGGTTATCGATCCGCGCGCTGTGTTGCAAGAGTTTGATGTAGAACTTCCCGAAACTACAACTATCCGCGTGTGGGACAGCACAGCTGAAATTCGTTACATGGTATTACCACAACGGCCTGCTGGAACTGAAAACCTGTCCGAAGAACAACTCGCTGATTTGGTGACACGGGATTCAATGATTGGCACCGGACTCGCGCTCGACCCTGAAAGCAAAGCATGAACGGCGCACATGATTTGGGCGGTATGCATGGTTTCGGGCCGATCAACCCTGAAGTTGACGAGCCAGTATTTCATGAAGAATGGGAACGCCGTGCATTTGCCATAACGTTAGCAATGGGATCCCACTGCAAATGGAATCTCGACATGTCGCGCTATGCGCGCGAAAGCATGGAACCGGCGGAGTATTTATCCACCAGTTACTATGAGCACTGGATTCACGGCCTGGAATTACTTTTACTCGAAAAAGGATTTTTGACCGAAGATGAAATTCAGCAGCGCATGTCCGACATCGCCGCGCAGGAAAAAACATGAGTGTTTTAACCCCTGATCGGGTCCAGGAAGTGCTGCGCAAAGGCGGTAGCGCACGACTGGATGAAAAAGTTTCAGCACAGTTTCAAGCTGGCGATCAAGTGCTGACACGCAACATCAATCCCGTCGGTCATACCCGCCTGCCGCGCTATGCGCGTGACAAACACGGCGTTATAGATTGTGATCACGGTGTATTCATTTTTCCGGACATCCATGCGGCGACAGGCGAGAAAACCGGACAACATCTTTACAGCGTTTGTTTTACATCCGCTGAATTATGGGGCGAGAATACAAAACACCCCGATGATTTAGTTTATATTGATTTGTTTGAATCGTACTTGTTGGCAAGTGGATGAATGAAGTGGTAGACCTTACAGCATTACCCGCCATGCCCCGAGACAACGGCGGTCCCGTGTTCGCCGAACCCTGGCAGGCCCAGGCATTTTCAATGACCGTGAAACTGCACGAGCAAGGTTGTTTTACATGGAACGAATGGGCGAACTATCTGAGCAGAGAAATTGAATCCGCCTCCGTGCATGGCGATCCTGATCTGGGCGATACTTATTATCATCATTGGTTGGCCGCGCTGGAAAAACTCCTGATGGAAAAAGGCGTAACATCGCTAAACGAATTACAAACTCGCAAACAACAATGGGATGACGCTGCACGGGCAACCGAACACGGCAAGCCTATTGTGTTAAATGCTGATTGAATTTCAATCAAGGTAGCGATCAAAAAATGACCGCTGCTGAACAATCATCCGAAGCCATCGACGCGGATGGATTACTCACCAAACTCGATGAGTTAAGCATTGTCCATCGCACGGTCAGCCACGCGCCCATGTTTACTGTGCAAGACTCCAGAGCCTGGCGCTCTGATCCCGAGGGCGGTTATAGCAAGAATCTTTTTTTGCGTAATAAAAAAGGAATCATGTGGCTGGTCACCTGCCACGAAGATACAGTGGTGAATTTGAAACAACTTGGTGAATTGTTAGGCATTGGACGCGTATCCTTCGCCAGCAAAGAACGATTACTGAAATACCTGGGTGTCATTCCCGGCGCGGTAACGCCGTTCGCTGTCATCAACGACGTGGACGCGCAAGTGCAAATTGCGCTGGATGAAAAATTATTGGAGTTTGACAAACTGCACTTTCACCCGCTGGATAATGCCAAAACAACGACTATCGCCAATCAAGATTTGATTAAATTCCTGCATGCGGTGGAACATCCACCGAAGACAATCAGATTCGATACAGACTGAGTCGAAACGATCAGAAAAACGTTTAGATAGGCTCCAGACGAACCAACACGCCATTATCGGCATCGGTTAACAGATAAATAAATCCGTCCGCGCCGCTGCGGACGTCGCGAATGCGGCCAAGCTCTTTGGCCAACAAAACTTCTTCTTTTACCACCGTCTCACCTTCTAACTGCAAACGAACCAGGTGACGAAACTTTAGCGAGCCGATAAACAGATTTCCATTCCAATTTGGAAACGCATTGCCAGTGTAAAACGCCATACCTGACGGTGCGATAGACGGCACCCAGTAGTAAACCGGTTGTTGCATACCCGCTTTTTTCGTTCCCTCGCCGATCTTCGTGCCACTACCGTAATTGCGTCCATAAGTAATCACCGGCCACCCATAATTCACACCGGTACGCGCAATATTGAGTTCGTCGCCGCCTTGGGGGCCGTGCTCGTGCGACCACAATAATCCTGTTTCCGGTTGCACGGCTAATCCCTGCATATTGCGATGGCCATAGCTGTAGATTTCAGCCCGCGTGTTGTTCTGATTCACGAACGGGTTATTGCCGGGAACCGTGCCATCATGATTGAGCCGAATCAATGAGCCGGTATGACCTGATAAGTCCTGAGCGGATTCACGTTTGCCACGATCGCCCAGCGTCAAATACAGGAAACCGTCAGGTGCAAACACGATGCGCGAACCGAAGTGACGGCCACCACGGGATTGGGGTTGCGCCACAAATAATACTTCAAGATTTTTAAGCGTGTGATTTTCCAACTGCGCGCGAGCAAGCTGTGTACCGGCGCCACGCCAATTCGATGCCGAATAAGTAAAGTAGATCAATTGATTATTGACAAAGTCGGGATGCACGGCGACATCCAACAACCCTCCCTGACCAGCCGCAGAAACCTCAGGCAATCCGCTTATGGGTTTTGGATCAAGTGCACCATTGCTAAACGAGCGCAACCGGCCAGGGCGTTCGGTGATTAACAAATCGCCATTGGGTAAAAATGCCAGCGACCAGGGATGTGACAATCCGTCGGCGAGTCGAACCGCTTTGAATCGATGTTGCTCGGATTCGTGCTCACCGAGTGTTTTATGATCGGCCGCGAACCCAACATCCGTACCAAAGATGAAAAAAATAAACACAGACGCAATCGCGACTGGTGTAGAACTAAAGTTTGCGTGCTTATTCATCATGATTCACGCCGTGTCCAGCGGCGCACGGAAGGAAGACGACGCCGACTGACTTCGATGAGTTCGTCGGTTTGGTCCAGCACAATCATCCACTTGTTGCCGCTTTGTTTCTCCAAGCCACGCATATGGTCTGTTGATACGAGTGAGTTTCGATGCACACGCATAAAACGATCACCGAATTCTTTTTCAAGATTGGACAGTGAATCTTCGATTAAATGCCTTGCGTTTGCCGTGCGTACGGTGATGTATTTACTGTCCGCCATGAAGTAGATAATCTCCTTCACCGGAATTAATCGAATTTGTCCACGGGTGTTTACACTCACATGGGAACGTGTCGTGCGCCGGTCACGCCCAGTAATCTCATCGTCTGAAGGTTGACGTAAAAATCGTTCCGCTTTCTCGAACGCCTGACGCAATCGATCCTGGCGAACCGGTTTTAACAAATAATCCACGGCGTTAACTTCAAACGCTTCCAACGCATGATCTTCGTATGCGGTGGTGAAAATAACAGCAGGAGGATCGTCCAGCGACATCATATAGGATGCCGCCTGCAATCCATCCATCACCGGCATGCGAATGTCCATCAAAACAATATCAGGTTGCCCGGCATTTACTTTTTCGATGGCTTCGTTACCGTCTTGCGCATATTCAATATCTGCTTCGGACTCAATACGCAACACGTGTTCGCGCAGTCGATCACGCGCTAACACTTCGTCATCGACAATTAGAATTTTCATGCTTCAGTGGTAACCGGATGTCGAACCACTACGGACTGACGACTGCTGGATTCCTCAACATTCAACTCTGCTTTATCCTGATACTCTTCCTGCAAACGCGCGCGAACATGTTCAATAAGCTCCGATTGATCACGACCAGCTTGTTCATCAGGTTGCCACGGACTATCAAGCGAGTATTCGATATTGTTTTCGTTCATACCTACCTTGACCCGTATTTCACCGCCTTTGGGCAATGCTTCGATACCACCGTAGATTGCATTTTCTAAAAGTTGTTGTAACAACAGTGCCGGCGTTTTCGCGAAACGCGGTACCTCGTCGATATACCAGGTCACTTTCAAGCGGCGTTGGAAACGCAGCTTTTCCATTTTGATGTACTTTTTCGCCAGCGCGATTTCTTTGTGTACCGCATTCAAACCTTTACTTTCATCCAGCATCAAACGAAACAAGTCGGACATGTCTTCGATGGCTTCCTCCGCTTTATCCGGCGCGCGTTGCGTAAGACTGGCGATACTGTTCATGCTGTTAAACAAAAAATGCCGCCGTACACGATGTTTTTGAATTTCTGTATGGGCCGCCGCGGCCGCCAGCGTTTGGTCGCGTAATTGATCACGCGCTATAAAGTAGCGTAACGCCAACGCATTCACTACCGCACTAACGATGACATTTTGAATATGGAAATACAGATACCATGATGGACGCGGTGTAGTAATCAAACCCGTCCAGGCCAAAATCCAGATTGCGAGTTCACTGATAACCCAGGTGATACACAACAAAATCAGATAAGCCACCATGATCGCTCGCCATGGCGGCAAACGATTGAGCATGTTACGCAACAAACACAAGGTCGCGACACTCATGAGTGCAACCCATTGCACGAACATTGAGATCAATAAAAAATCCTGGTAAATATTCGCGGACAAACGATCGGTTAAAACGGTAATCGCCACGGCAATCATTTCGGCGAGAACGACAATGTTTATTACATATCCGCTGGCACAAAAATCCGGCAAGAATCCGCTGCTCTCACCTGCGTTCGCGCTACTTTTAGACTCGCGACGTTCGAGCAACTGCGCAAATAATTTGTTATCGGAATCCGCCATTGAACAACTCAGATAATAGTGTAAAGAGGTTATTTGGCCTGCGTCCCGGGGATAAAAACCCGGGCAATGCAACAGCCGTTGGAATTACTGTTTCTGGATTAGGCGCAACCTCAGAAAAAAACCCCCCGACGTATCGGGGGGTGTAGTGCCTGATTCGGTTACTAGGTGGGGGTGTCTGAGGAAGGTGTCCCGAACCAGGTTGTGGACAGATCACCGGTGACCTGCCCAAGCGGAGAGTATTAAAAACATGCTTGCGGAACAATCCATAGTCTGATAAACGGATTAAAATAACGGATAAACGGAGCATATCTATTTTATGGTCATCAAGTCAACCAGCCATAGGTTTTCTCGCGTTAAACGGTGCTTTACCTGGCCAATCACCTTCACTTAGTACCAAAGTTAAGCCGGCTGTTTCGCGTATACTCGCGCCCCATTAAGAATCTTCAAGCATATTCGAAGTTACTGGATGAACGGTAAGAAATTGTGGAGCGGCCGGTTCACTGCGGACACAAACAAAATTGTCGAAAGATTTACTGCGTCGGTAGATGTCGACCAGCGGTTGGCTATATATGATATCGCCGGCTCGATCGCGCATGCGCGCATGTTAGGCAAAACCAGTGTGTTGTCGGATGCCGAAAGCGAATCAATTATCGCCGGGCTGAATACGATTCGCGAGCAAATCGTATCCGGTGATTTCAAATGGTCGGCACAACTTGAAGACGTGCACATGAATATCGAGGCACGCTTGACCGACTTGATTGGCGATAATGGAAAAAAATTACACACGGCGCGCTCACGTAACGATCAAGTCGCAACCGATATGCGCTTGTACGTACGCGATTCAGTTGATGTAGCAATAGCCAGTATTCTGAATGTACAACAAGCGTTGATCGATTTAGCGGAACAGGAAGCGGAAACCATCATGCCTGGTTTCACTCACATGCAATCCGCCCAACCGGTTACCTTTGGTCATCATCTGTTGGCATGGAACGAAATGTTGCAACGTGATCACGCACGATTTTCGGACGCACGTATGCGGGTAAATGTATCCCCACTCGGCTCAGCGGCACTGGCAGGTACCAGCTTTCCCATAGACCGGGAAATGACCGCGTCCGAATTGAGTTTTGACTCAGTTTGTGAGAATTCACTCGATGCAATCTCAGATCGCGATTTCGTTATCGAGTTTTGCGCGGCCGCGAGTTTGTTGATGATGCACTTGTCACGCATGGCCGAAGAGATGGTGTTGTGGTCATCGGAACAATTCAAGTTTGTCGATCTGGGTGATGCATTTTGCACCGGCTCCAGCATCATGCCGCAAAAGAAAAATCCTGATGTAGCGGAACTCATTCGAGGCAAGACCGGCCGGGTCAATGGCCACTTGCATGCGTTGCTCATGCTGATGAAGGGACAGCCGTTGAGTTATAACCGTGATAATCAGGAAGACAAACAACCTGTTTTCGATACTGCCGATACGGTTGTCGACTGCCTCGATGTATTGGCCGCGATGCTGCCGGGCATAACTGTAAACCGTGAAAACATGCGCAACGCTGCTATTAAGGGTTACGCAACCGCGACTGATTTAGCGGACTACCTAGTACGCAAGAATGTTCCCTTCCGCGAGGCGCATGCTATTGTTGGTCAGGTGGTGCGACATGCGATTGACAATGGTCAGCTTTTATCCGATGTACCGATTGACGTCATGCAATCATACTGTGAACATATCCAGACCGATGTTTACGATTGTTTGACACTGGAAGGCTCTGTTAATGCACGAAATCACATCGGTGGCACCGCGCCCAATCAGGTTTTAGGTGCCGCGAAACGTGCACGAACACGATTGAACAGTTAACATTAGCAACGTATGTAAGAAATCTTTGTTTCAACTATCGAACAGGCTAATTTTTTAGTGTATTTTTCAGCAATACCAAATTATACCGAATTGACATGAATAACTTATTCAGCAGAATGACTGCATGGTTGTTAGCCAGTATTTTCGCCACGACGTTATTGTTGGCCGGATGCGGGCAAACTGGAGCACTTTACCTGCCTGACGATGAGCAGGACGAAGAAGAGCAAAGTCAGGATAGCGACTAAACACTTTTCGTGGATCACTTTGAATACCACGGCGATGAATTGTTCGCCGAGGATGTTCCGTTACGCACTATTGCCGAGCAAGTCGGCACGCCGTGTTATGTCTATTCTCGCGCGACACTGGAACGCCACTGGCAAGCATTTGACAATGCATTCGCAGGCCATCTGCACCAGACTTGCTACTCGGTCAAAGCCAATAGCAATCTTGCCGTATTAAATGTATTTGCCCGGCTGGGTTCGGGTTTTGATGTCGTTTCCGGCGGTGAATTGGAACGCGTCATGCGTGCCGGTGGCGATGCGAAAAAAATCGTGTTTTCCGGTGTCGGAAAAACCGAAGTCGAATTACAACACGCATTGGAAAAAAAGATTCAATGTATCAACATTGAATCCAGCGGTGAACTCGACCGGCTTATTCGAATTGCGAAAGAATCCAATAACGTCGCGCCTATTGCGGTTCGTATCAACCCGGACGTTGATGCGAAAACCCATCCTTACATCGCCACGGGATTACGCGAAAATAAATTTGGCGTACCCATGGACGAGGCGTTACGCATTTATCGTGCAGCGCAGGATTCGTCATACATCGATATTGTCGGTATCGCCTGTCATATCGGCTCGCAACTGACCGACCCCGCACCGCATCGCGATGCACTTGAACGCATATTGCAGTTTACAAAGCAACTTGCTGAGGAAGCCATCGTCGTACAACACATCGATATCGGTGGTGGACTGGGCATCCGCTACAACGACGAACAACCACCCTTACCCGCCGATTATGCGCAGACACTTTTGGCGTGTATGCAACAATACGATTGCGATTTGCCCATACACATGGAACCAGGACGCGCCATCGCCGGAAACGCAGGAATCCTGCTGACTAAAGTCGAATATTTAAAACACGGACAACCGAAAAATTTTGCCGTAGTCGATGCCGCGATGAATGATTTGTTGCGTCCTGCGCTGTATCAGGCATACCAGGAAATCGTGCCGGTTAACAAACAAGGCAATGCATCGAAAACCTACGATGTAGTCGGACCGGTTTGCGAAACCGGTGACTTTCTCGGTCGTGACCGGAGATTGTCCTTGAGCGAAAACGACTTGTTGGCGGTTCGTTCAGCTGGCGCCTACGGCGCGGCCATGAGTTCCAACTACAACACACGGCCACGTGTCGCCGAAGTCATGGTGGATGGTGATAATTTTCAAGTTGTTCGTGAGCGGGAAACCATTGACCATGTATTGGCTGGGGAATCTATTTTGGACGGGTGATTAAAAACCGAATCTTCTAATGTCTAAGATTGTCTTTGACCCCAGCTATGCCGAACCAGAAGAAATAACGGATATAAGAGCGCTTTTAAGAGAAAGTGGGATAGATTTCTACGAAACTCCTCGTGGCAATTTCGGTCGCTCGATGGCTGCGTTCTGGGTTTCAGGCGATGATCAGTATGAAGATGCGAGAAAACTAATCGATGCCTATCAGGCCGAACGAAGAAAAAAAGCAATAGCGAATAGACCCAAAAACATTATCTTGTTTAAGATGGATTCAGCGAAATGGGCCTTATTCTTGTTAGTGGCAATAGTATTGTTCGTAGCTTGGTCCACTGGTGCTAGTTGGATTCACAGATAGTCTGCTTCAATCCGTTTTATATTTTAACCGGAAACCAGCGCATAGCACGAGACAGCACTATCGCACTGTGTTGTCTAACTTAAATGTCGTCAAAAAATCGTCAGAAACTGCCGCTTTCTTCTTCCGCGACGGCGTTATAAATATAATCGACATAACGCCTGATTGAATGATCGGCAAAATGATCAACCTTGCCCTTTTTAACCCCCATCGCGAATCCTCGCCAACGGTCTTTGGTGCGTTGCCATCCTGTCACTTTGCGAATCTTGCCATAGGCGTTTAAATACATTTCCTTGCCGGTGTGACGGTAACCCATCCACGGTGGTGGCACGCGAGTAACGATGTCATTGTTATTCACCCAGCGGGTGTAATCCAGTTTTACAAAATTAATATATCGTTTGTCACCCACCCGTGGGCTGCCGTAAGTAAACAGACCCTGTGGGTTGGATTTGATATGCGACAACATGCAGCGCCCGGCGCAAATGGTAGCCATGGCACCGCCAAGAGAGTGACCAGTAAACCACAGTGTTTTTGAATTACTAATGAGTTCCTGCTCCAGTTTCGGCCACAAATCATCGACCTCTTCCTTGAATCCACGGTGCACCCGCCCCATGGTGTCGGCCACCGCGGATACGGCATTCGCATCCGCCTTAATATCATTCCATTCGTTCGGTTCGGTACCACGACAAGCCACAATACAATCGACGTCGTTTTCAAAGACGTAGGCCTGGGCGCCGGACTGATCGAAATACTGGGACTCATGCAATCCAATATCGGTGACGATTTTGGCGGCTTTTTCAACCTGCAAATAAGAAACGTGGGCCAATTCCGCGAACAATAGCGATTGCCGTAAGTGACTCAGCGAATCTATTGGCCCGTTGAGCACACTTTTAAAGTCCGGAACGGAAGAAATCGGTTCGTCCAAAACGGTATTCAAGTCCAGTTCAGTTAATGGGCGAGAAAATTTACCCACTTAACAGGTTACGGACAAGTCCTATGTGGAAATTGTTTACAAATCAAGTGGCTATCAGTTTTGTGCCCGATCACTAAGCGCGGGCGGGTTTGAGTTAAAATAGCCTGTGTCCTTTTACTAATTATTATTCGAGATAGATCATGGGTAGAACATCAGCAAGTCGATATCCTTTTGTTTTTATTATTCTTATTTCGGCGCTGGCAGCGCTCGGTGGGTGCGCGACCAACCCGGTTACCGGCAAATCCAACTTCGTCATGATGTCCGAGGAGCAGGAACTCGCTCTCGGTCGGCAGGAACATCAAAAAGTCATGCAGCAGTTCAAAGCGGTGGACGACCCTGGGTTGCAGGCCTATGTCACGCGGATTGGTGAGGAGTTGGCGGAAAAAAGTCACCGCAACAATCTGGTGTATCACTTCACGGTTCTCGATACACCCATGTTTAACGCATTCGCATTACCGGGTGGCTACGTTTATATCACGCGCGGCATCATGGCCAACATGGTCTCCGAGACCCAACTTGTTGGCGTATTAGGCCATGAGATCGGTCATGTCACCGCGCGGCATTCCGTTCGACGTCATGCCAGCGCACAATTAGCCGGTGTTTTAGGCGCGGTAGCGACGGTCGCCACCGGCAACCGATCAGTTGGCGATTTGTCCAATATTATTGGTGGCGCGGCAATCGCGGGATATGGCCGCAAGCACGAACTGGAAGCCGATAGCCTGGGTGCGGAGTACCTCGCCCGCGCGAGTTACGACCCAACGGAAATGGTGAAGACCATTGAGATTTTGAAATTCCATGAAGAATACGAAACCGCCCGTGCGAAAGCGGAAGGCCGGCAACCACAGACTTATCATTTGTTTTCCAGTCACCCGCGTAACGATCAACGGTTGCAAGAATTAGTCAATTCGGCTAAACAATATCAAACCGGCCCCGCGCGGCAACCGGATGATGAAGCTTTTTTACGGCTTATGGACGGATTAACCTATGGACAGAGCGAAGACCAGGGTGTGTTACGTGGTAACAAGTTTTATCACAAGAATCTGGATCTTTTTGTCGAATTCCCGCGTGGTTGGCGTGTTGAAAATTTGCCCGACCGTTTGTTGGCAACATCTGATACCAATGACGCAATATTTCAACTGCGCCTGCAAGACCTGAACAAGAAACAAACACCCGAACAATTTCTGAAACAAGCTTTCAAAAAGGTAACTGAAGGCCAATCCATGCGTATCGATGGCGAGGCAGCGTATTCCGGAGTCGTTAACGCGCAAACCCCCTGGGGCCAAAAACCAACCCGCGTGGCCGCCATATTCCGTAATGGTAAACAGGTATTCATCGCCCAGGCCGCCGGCAAAGCCAGCCTGCCAAGGAATGAATTTTTCGATACGGTGGAAAGCATGCGTAAGTTACATCATAACGAGAAGAAACTCGCCAGCGCACGGCATATTAAAATTATTCGCGCAC
>Ga0224508_10001000_pt1 | contig 25977 bp, 19 predicted proteins | sample SF_Jan12_sed_USG_4_FD_170157 | JGI IMG/M metagenome (GOLD analysis project Ga0224508, IMG submission 170157) | Sediment microbial communities from San Francisco Bay, California, United States - SF_Jan12_sed_USGS_21 | ecosystem: Environmental > Aquatic > Marine > Sediment | place: USA... | reverse complement strand
TACGGGCCGATCGAAGACGCGTGCGAAGAGATCTTTAGTCCGGATCAATGTACTTTGACTGGCACGATATGTTCGAGCCTTTGAGGCCCGGTACCATCCAGGGTCTTTACGATTTGCGCCAATGTCTTCGTCCATTGCTGGGTCCAACAGCAGGCGTGATCAAAATTCTCATAGCTCCACACGTCGGCATGGGGCCAACGAGCAATAGCATTCCGGCTTATTGACGGCGGCACGATATCATCCTGCTCAGCGATGATATGAATCTGATGAGTATGATTCGGAAGATCAGCGTCGGCAGGATTAAGCGACCCGGATAAAGGCTCGTAACCGTGATAGCCGGTCCAGGCCTCCGTGTCGAGCAAACCGGCAACGGTGACGACTGCCTCGACTCTTGAGATCCTCGGCGCGAGCAACATAGCCAATGCGGCACCGCCGCTGTATCCGATCAAGACAATTGACCGCTCTTTATCGTTCGCGATCAACTCTGTAATCACGGCGTCCATGCTCCGTACGATTTTTTCCGAGAACCGGGCATGCGTCCAGTCAATCGGGTCGCACATCTGGCTCGAGATGCCGAAGTAGCACGGGCGCCCGATATAAACTGCCGGCACATCTGACTGCAGCATGAGATCAAACGCCAGCGTCTCTCGTGGGGTCGGATCTGCCGCAACAAAACGGCCATCGACCCATGGCTTGCCGTCCCCCTCAATAAAAACAAAGATCCGATTACCCGGCATGGAGCGTTGGTAAACGAGATGCCTGTAGTCGCAACCCTCGTACACCTGCCGGTTCAACCCACCGCGATCCGCCTCTCGATCAAGCCTTTCCGCAGTCGTTTCGCAACCGGTCAGAAGCGGGAACAAAAGAGCTACCACCAAAAACACAACAGAACGCACAGGATTCAAGCTTTTTGTTGCCTCAATTCGTTCTTGTTTCATCAGCAACGATATCACTATCCGTTTAATAACAACCGCTTACGACACTCGCCTGACGATTAAAGTCAGGTTTGACAACAGCTTAGCGCAGGACTACCTTGGACCACTAATAAGAACCAAAAAAGAAACGACATTGATTACTATTCTGCATTGCCTTCACTCCATGTCCAACTGGCGAACTGTGACGCTTGGTCTGATGCTGGCATTGACACTTGTGGGTTGTGCAGCCGGTCCCCCGATCGACGTGAGCGCACCCGGTTCGAATGTCGCGACTCAGGGTTTCTCGCCGGCGCAGGCCTTTGAAATCGTGGACTGCCTGTTGCCAGGTCAGGTTCGGAACGTTGGCGGTCGTGTCTACCTTACGCCCAGACGTCCCACCCGAACCACGGCGGCCGATTGCAAGACGCGGGGCGGCGAATTCACTCTATACGATCGCGCCAACTACTCGGCCTCGCTGCAAGTATGGCAACCGAGGGCCGACGAGGGTGATGCCGAAGCGCAGACCTTTGTCGGCATGCTTTACGAGCGCGGAGTGGACGGGCCACCCGATTATGCTGCCGCGGTTGAATGGTATCGACTGGCTGCGGAACAAAATTACCCGCAGGCGCAGTTTCAACTCGGTGCGCTCTATGAACGCGGTCTCGGTGTCGAGAAGAACTACCTCGAGGCGATGAACTGGTACCGCAAGGCGCAGGGCGTCTCGGAGGACGACCTGATATTCCGATCGACGGCGCAAAAAATGCTGGAGCAACAGCGATCGGAACTCGAGGAGGAATTGAAGAAACTCCAGGAGCAGCTCGAGGAGCGCGGCGGCCAGATTCAGGCTCTCGAAACACAGATTAACGAGATCGATGACGGCGCGGCAGGCGCGGCACAGACAATTTCAACGCTACAGGGTCTGGTCGATACGCTGAAAGCCGAACAACAAAGAGCCGGAAGCGTCCGGGACCGCTCGGCGGAGCAACTCGCAGCATTACCGCCAAGGCAACCGCCGGTCGAATGGCCGGATGATGACGGCAGCATGCCCCACAGCACAGAGTTCGGGCGTTACTTCGCACTAATTATTGGCGTACAAAACTACTCGTTGTTCGACAATTTATCGACGCCACTTAGCGATGCAGCCCGCATCGGTCAGCTGCTAGAGTCGCGGTATGGATTTCAGGTCGTGACACTCGAAGACCCGAGTCAACTGCTAATCAAGCAGTCGATCAATAACCTGTTCGATCGCGTCAAAGGGAACGACAATCTGTTGGTCTATTTTGCGGGCCGCGGAAACATAGTGCCGTCACTCGGCCGCGAAACAGGCTACTGGTTACCCACCAACGCGGACAGGCCTCCCAACGATACGTTCTGGTTGCCCAATGAGTTTGTTACCAATCACCTTGCCAGGATCGAAGCACGCCGAGTGCTGGTAGTGTCGGATTCCGCTTACGCTGGTTTGATTTCCGACGATCCCAACAACCTGATCGGTGAAGGCTATGAAAAGGCGATTTATATCAATCGCTTCCTGCCCAAACGTTCACGTTTATTGTTGGCCTCGGGCGTCAATTTTCCCGTGGCAGATTCTGCCAATGACGAGCATTCGGTGTTCGCGCAAGCGCTGATCAGTACACTGGAGAATAACAACCAGATCCTGGCGGCGCCGGCACTCTATCGACGCATAACGGACCGCCTGAAACGCGCCGGCGAAGGGAACGTCATTCCCGAACTCAAAGCGATCAAGGCCGCCGGGCATGAATACGGTGATTTCTTTTTTGTACCAACGTCCGGCGCCGTAGCAGGTTCTGTCATTAGCGTATTCACTGACTCCGGAATTGGTGGGGGAAATTAACGATTTTTTGAATATCATTTAAGTGGGAATCGTTTCTGTTTCGGCGATGGCTTGGTTTGAAATAAAAGGGCGTCTGGCCGGCATCTTGAAGCGCGACGCTGGCGTGTTCGAGGGACTACTCACCTCCGCGTCGACAAATTTCGCGCCGACATAACTACAAGAAAGAGAGCTGAAACATGAGCAAGGCAATGACTTGCTTTGGCCGAATATTATTCTCCGGCGGCGTCCTCTTTACTCTGTTCTGCAGCCAGAACGGTTTCGGACAAGGGCTGACTGACTCGCGCCTGGATTATGCCAATGACGTCGAGCGGGCATCCGCGAGGGCTAATCAGGCGACGGATGATTCGGGAAGCGAGCCCTCCCCTATCGTCGGGATTGCGGCCAGGCCACTGCGGAAGGATCCGCTCCGCTATCCGTCAGGGCCACTACGACTTGGCCAGGAAGGCTGCGTGGAATTGAGCTTCATGTTGAGCACGGACGGACGGGTAATAGACCCGATCGTTACCGATTCCATTGGTATTCGCGCGTTTGAAAAAAAGAGCACTCGAAACAGCCGGTTCGTTGACATACGAACCAGCGACTAGGAACGAATGTATGTCTATGGTCACAAGGGAACGAGTTTTCGTTTGCTCGAACTGCCCGACGAAGACATACGATCCGATCGTCTGCAACAGTAACGCCACCGGGTAAGAGAGACTTACGACCTCTCTGTCATGGCACGAGTCAGTCTATCTCCTCGAAGTCCACCACCACCACAGTCACGTTGTCGTTACCGGACCGGGACAGAACTCGCTGTATCAGATTCCGACAGGCATCCATACAGCTACCGCGACTGAGAATTTCAGCGATATCCGATGCATCGAGTTCCCCGGTCAGTCCGTCAGTACACAGGAGATAACGATCGCGGGATTTCAGGGAATCGGCGCACACCTCCAGGTCAAGACTGGCCTGCCCGCCGACCGCTCGCAATATTACACTTGCGTCCGGGTGCTGCTCCGCATCCTCTCGTGACAGCCCACGTTCGGCCACCAGGAACTCAACCTCGCTGTGGTCTCGCGTTAATTGAGTCAGAATGAAGTCGCGTAGTCGATAGACTCGACTATCACCAGCCCAGCACAAGATACATTGGCCCGATTGCGCCAGCATGACCGCAACGGTACTGCCGATAATCGAACCCGCTTCAGCCTTGTTCGTCATCGCGTGCAGGCGGGCATTGACCGACTGTAGCCTGTCCTGAACGTGCTCGATCGTAGCCGGCGCGGGAAGCGCATCGAGCGCCTCGACGATCATCGCGCTGGCGACATTCCCGGCATCGTGACCACCCATTCCATCGGCAACAACCCACATACCTCGGTTCGGTGCGTCCAGGTATGCATCTTCATTGACTTCGCGAACGTTGCCCACATTACTTGTTCCGGCCGAGGCCCAGCGGAATTGTGGAATGTAGCCCGTCACGAGCTGCCCTCCTCCGTCTCCCCGGGCGCTTCAGACTGCTGCAATTCACCGGTCGACGAGGACTCGCCTCCCAGATCCGACCACCCCTGGCTAGTCCAGCGACCGTCAAGCAGTGCACAAAACTGCGTCGTCTCAGGAAGCCCGGGATGACAAAGCATGCTGGGCGACATCAGATCCGAGCCCTCTGTCCACCATAGACCGTAGTTTTCCATTTCCCGATCAAGCCACGCGCAGGCCATGCCGGTCAAAAGGCGCGAGCTGTCGAGGTCTTCACCCAGGGACAAACGCACGCCTGTTGCGAAATTTGCCGGAGCAAAGACCGGCCCGGCATCAATATCGGATTGATTGACTTCTGTAAGATCAAGATTCAGGGCCACGAGGTCCGCGTACAGATCAGCCGGATCTTTATCATCATCATCGAGAGCTGCGAGGGCCATTGCTGCGGCACGATCGAACCATCCCGCTTCATCAGCTGCAACAGCCAGCGGCGGCTTGTGCTCCGGCAACGGCCGTGCAATCGTGAATGGAAAATACCGTCCAACGCGATCCATGCTTGGCAGCATCAGACCCGCCCAACCGTGCGCGCCACATATCCCGGGCGAAAGAGCAAAGCGCCATAGAGGACTGGTGAGATAGGTGTCCAGCCAGTTGCTGCCCAGAACTTCACGGCTTGCATTCATCCCGGTCTGCAACCAGTCATCCCACAAAGCGACGAATTCACGGGGCAGGCTGCGAGTCAGGAAGTCACCCTTCGACGGCAGCTTGCCGTAAAAACCGACTGCTTGATCGATCGATTCAGAGTCCACTGGGGCACTCGAAACCTTCGATATCCCTGTTCGCCAGCGGATTTCTAACGCTGCGCATTCTTACGTGGAATGTTGCGGAACGACCACCGGCCGTCATCTCGAGATCGTACTCGGCGCCGGACCTGGCCGTCAATCGCGAACCATCCAGGAGGCGAAACAGGGCCCACGGCCCTCGTTCTACAACAGTGGGGCGCCCACCGCTCGCCTCCTCGAACATAATGCGCGCCTCGCCGAAGGAACTGCTTGGCCATTTTACGTTCCACTCACGCGGTGGGCCGTGTCGATAATCGAAGGACTGATCATCAACCGTGAATACAAAGCGTGCCACATCGGCATCCAGACTCGCCGGTATCATCGTGAACTGCATTTCAGGTACCTGCGCCCCGGGTCTGAAGTAGACTTCGCGAATAGCGGCTGCACGCTGGAATTGCTTGAGAACGCGATTGGACATCTTAAGGCTCGCATCGCCACCGTCGCGCCAGCGCCAGTTTGCTCTGGAACGATCAACAAGCGGCGCGAGATTCTCCTCAAAAAAGCGATCAAGAATTCCCCCGTAACCGAAAACCCTGCCAAAATCGTCGACCGTCACATCCTCACGACCGTTCCTCACGAAAGGATAACGGCCACCAATCAGGCTTCGACATTGAGACACGACGTCTTGTTTTATCTTTTCGCCCAGCGCCGAACGCGCGCTAACCGCTGTAAGCGCGCCGCTGCCGCCACCGATCTGAAGTAACCAGGCTCTGAGCGGCTCCGGCTGGCGACGAGCCTCGCCGCGTATCTGCTGCGCCGTGATACTGCCGCCGCTGGTCAGGGATTCCAGAGCGTCCCTCTGCCCGATACCGCGTCCGGTAGATTCGATTTCGTCACGCAAATCACCGACCAGCAGCAGTAACTGATTGATCGGTCCCGGCTGACCGTCAGCGGTGACAACTACGCTATTGATCTTCTCAAAATGCCTGGTTATTGATTCGCCTGGCTTTTGTCGTTCCTCCACCGCGTCGGCAGCGCGCTCGCCCGCAGGTAGAATCCGCGACAGTCGCGTCGTACCGGGGAGCCGTGTAGCGGTCTTCGCTGCATCAAGGGCTGCGTCGACAGCACCCGAATCTTTTGTCAGGTTCGTATTCTTCTCGACAAGCTCAAGGAATTCTTGCAGCACGGACGGGTTCGAGCTGATTAGCGAGAGCGTTTCAACGCCTGCCGCCGTATCTGTGAACGGAACGATCTTCAAGTCGCTCAGCAGATCTGACCAGGTCTCGATATACTCTTTTTCGTATTGTTCTCGAAGCGTGGTTTCGAGCCCCAGTTTTTCGCGAGCGCCGAGGCTCGCATCCTCGCGGCCAAGTACCCAGTTTTCCTTACCGGCCTCGACAAGCAAACGGGCCACGAGTTGCGGATAAATGTCCTCGAAGCCCTCGCGCGTAAAGAGCGCCGGGATCGTGGCATTCATCGACGCACCGCTCTCGCGCACAAAGACTCTATCCGCAGACAGACCCAGTCTGTCGCTCAGTCGTATATTGGCATCCGCAAACTCGGTCGCATCGAGTTTCAAGCGTGAATACAAGAAATCCGATAAAGGCGCCTGGGCGAGCGTCGCGCGCGCCGCACCGACCAGTCGCTGATTGATCGGATGCGGCTGGGCACCGTGCTGAATCAGGTAGTTGCTGTGCTCCTGCAGACTCTCGGTAATTGCTCCGGGGCCGTAGCTTCGTTGCCACTCTGCGTCTATAAGGTAACTCAGTTGATTCGGATCCAGTCGTTGGGGATCGCCGAGCATCAGGTAAGCCTTCAAATACTCGTATAACAATTGCGCGTTGTCGGCATTCTCACGTATGCGCAAAGCGATCTGTTCGAGTACTGGCGGGGCAAGCGCCTGATTCAATTCCCGAAGGTAAGCATCATGCACGCGTTCTTGCATTCCCCGGCCTTGATACAACCACAAACGCATATGCCAGGGCACATCGCCCTCGTGTATGGCCGCCGTCGCCCTCACGCTGGCCAACGCATTCAATCGCGGTAGCAAGCCATCCGGGGGTACAGCTTCGAAGCCGCTGCGCTGCGCGATATCGTTGTAGACCTGTAACTCGCTGTCGACGTCCTCGATGTATTGACTGTTTGCTCGAAAGCTTGTCATCCAGGCCAGGGCAAGTCCGATACCGATAGCAATAGCACCGACATAGGCGCCGTTCTGCAGCCAACGCAAGCGGCGCTCCACGCGGCGGTTGGTGCCGGCAATACCCGACTCAGAAAAGATTATCTTGCGGAATAGATCCGTAATAAAGTAACTGCGGCCCTGGCCACCCATCGAAGGCAGCGCCTGTTCGGACATTTTGAAGGTCCGTGCCATGACCGACATAAGGCGATCGATGGGCGTGCCTTCCTGGGTGCCACTCGTGAAGTAGACACCACGCAACATCGCTGGTGTGTCATAGCGACTCGACTGGAATACATCTTTCAGAAAATCCGTCAGATTTTCGCGCAGTCCGCTCATTTGCTGTGGGAAACCAAAGATTTTTGCAGCGCGATGCGCGTCTCTTTCCTGGCTCAGTCGCCACGTCAGCCGACTATTGACCCGCTCCATGATCTGGTCGAACTCAGTCTCAAATCGATCGACATCATCGGTCGTCTGCTTGCCGGACTCATCAAACGGGAAGGTCATACCCAGCGGCTGCTGCCTGCCTTCGACATCCAAGTCGTCAAAAAACTCAGTGAAGCCGGCAATAAGGTCGCACTTGGTAAACAGCATGTACACGGGAAAGCGGATGCCGAAGTGTTTGTAAAGCTCCTGAACACGATTCCTTATCGCCAGCACCTGCGCCTTGCGCTGCGCTTCGGTCTGTAAGAGCAGATCCGAAATACTGACCGCAACCAAAACCCCATTTATAGGCTGACGCTTGCGGTACTTTTTCAATAGATCGAGAAATCCCTCCCAGGCACTCTTGTCGACAGACTCGTGACTATCTTGCGTCAAGTACCGGCCGGCCGTATCCAGCAGAACGGCGTCATCCGTAAACCACCAGTCACAGTTTCGGGTGCCGCCGATACCACGCAATGCTTCCTTCCCGTACCGTTGTTCCAGCGGAAAATGAAGCCCGGAATTCACCAGTGCCGTAGTCTTTCCTGAACCGGGCGGACCTACGATGACGTACCAGGGCAATTCGTAGAGGCTGAGCGCGCCGCGCCGGTCCGACCGCTTGCGCAACATTTGCACCGCATCTTCGAATCGATCCCGAAGGATCGCAACTTCTTCGTCGGAGTGCATTGCCGCCTGACTGGCATCCGCTTCTTCGTCGCCCACGATTTCGTCAGCAAGTCCCTCGTCGGCTTTCACAGCTTTACGATGTTTGCGGAAGCGGTTGAGACCCCAGATCAGAAATACGAGGAATATCGTCGCGAGACGCGCAATGACACCCGCCAGTGGCGTCCATGAAGCAAATGCGATAAACGGCCCGAAGAACCAAACGAGTAACGACAGTAACAAGAGCCCCAGGATGGGGAAAATCCAGCCTGCCGCCCGACCGCTGAAGAGCGCTTTCATTGTGTCGTCCCTTCAGCCAGGTGGATGATTTCGATGCGACGGTTCCTGGCCCGGCCATCTGGCGTGTCGTTTCCGGCGATCGGTCGAGTGTCAGCAACCCCCTGTGAAATCAGCCGACTTACCTGAATTTTTTCTGCCAGAACCTCGGCAACGTAAAGTGCTCGCTGCCGCGAGAGGTCCCAGTTACTTTGAAAATTCAGTGATCGAATGGGCACATTGTCGGTGTGCCCGATTACGCGAACCACACCGGGTACCTGGTTCAGGGCGTCACCAATAGTGGCCAACAATGGGAGATACGGTTCGCTTACGACCGCGCGACCCGACGCGAACAAATTGTCGCCTTTAACGGTTACAACCGTCACGGTGCCTTCTTCGAAAATTTCGAGTTCCCCACGGCCCTCGGGGACACTGAGCAGCGGCCGCAACCGCAATGCTGAGACATCCACTGGTGAACGCGTGACGGGCAGCTCGAACGATCCAATCTCACTCAGGCGTACCTCGATCGGTTCACTGGTCGTTGCCAGACTGAACCGAAAGTACATGAACATCCCAAGTGCCAATGCCGCAAATACGCTGGCCACAACCCAGAGCGGGACGAACCTTGTCAGAGGGTTCCGTCGGTCCTGCAGACCTTGCCAATTTGGCGAGAGCCGACGCTCAAAGTCGCCCCGAACGCGGCGAATCGCGCGAAAAACGTCGTCCTCGATACCGGAGAGTTGAGCCTGTCCTCGTTCCTGAATCTTGTACTTGCCCTCGAATCCGAGCGCCAGGCACGAGTACATGAGTTCCAGCAGATCAATATTTTGGTTCGGTTCTTGTAAAATTCGATCGAGAATAGTGAAGAACTTCTCGCCACCCCAGGTCTCCTTATGAAAGGTGGACAGCAGGGTATGGGTGCCCCATATGCTGTGGCTGCCCCACGGCGTGCTAAGCACGGTCTCGTCAATTGCGGCACATAAGGCGTATCGAGCGGACAGCACATGTTCCGGTGCCACCTGCGCATTGTTCGCATCTTTCTCGAAAGCCTGTACAGCTGCGGTAACTTGCCGATGCAGGCCATCAACATCGTCGTGGGTGGGCAGTGAGCGCAACTGTGTCATGAGTGCCAACAGGCGTGCGGCCGCGGTCGATAACGGATTCGAACCTGTACTACGAAGCTGTTCGGGCAATGCTTGAGGAACTTGTCGCGGTGGCGGTGGCGGTGCTGCAGCAGGCGGCGGCGAATCCAACGGCACATGGCCCTGGGGAACCGGAGTCGATGGCGGTGCTTGTGCCGGACCTGGCGCCGGAGCTTGCGGTGTGCCGGCATCTCCTCCCGTTGACCGGCCACCCGGTCGAGGTCGCATAATCGTTTTGTCGCGCGGTGGTCCCTTGTCGTTACTCACGTCTAACTAGTCCTTGATGGCCCAGAACTCCATCTGCAAACCGGGGAATTCACCGCCGATATGAAATGCCACGCCACCGGACGCCTTCAACTGCTCCCAGAGTTCGCTGCTGCGATCCAGTTGAAAGTAGACAAATCCAGCGTGGTAGGGAATCTGCCGTGGCGCGACCGGCAACGCAGCCAGCTGAATCCCTGGTAGCTGAAGATTGACCAGATCCCGAATTCGCTCCACTGGACCGACTTTGCTCTGCGCCGGAAACTGTCCTCTTATCGACTCGGCGGGCAGATCGGCATTGACGGCCAATACGAACTGGGAATTGCTCAATAAATTCCTGTCGGCGACGGTACCGACGCTAATGCCGTATTTCTTTTGCTGCAATGGGATCGGCGTGGCGGCCTGTTCCATGTCGGCACTCAGCGCCTGACGCAAGGCGAATATGACGGGCTCAAAACTGCCCCGTAGATCGTCGTGTCGATAGGGTGCGAATTGCGACGGTCGTTTGGTCGCGCTACTGAATGTGGCAAACTCGCCGGCAGCCATTAACGCTAGCCTGTACAAGTCTTCGGGATGACAGCGCGTGTCGGCAATGGCGAAGTGGTGCAGGATGGGCTCCAGGCGGTTCACAAGTTGCAGCATCAGGAAATCGGCTATCTCTGCCGCCCCACCCCTTCCGGTAGCGGCCACCCTGTTCGCCAGGGCCTCGCCGCGTTGATGCAACACGCCTTCGAGTTCCTTGATAAACGCGTCGAGTACTGGCGCGGCGGCAGTAGCGCTCACCGTTGGAATGAACGAATCGTCGAGTATCACCTGCTGGTCGACCTTCGCCTCTTTAACATGCGCTACCGGAATACTTGCGTATCCGCCCAATTCGTCCGAGCCCAGCAGCAATCGCGTTTTCAGACCACCCACTTGCATTAGAGCGGTACTTCCCGAATCACCGGTTACGTCGCGAACATCAATCTCCTGCCCGTCGAAGCGCGAAAGAACGTCGCCACTACCGGCAAGATCAATCTCCTGGGAGTCTGTGCGCCGCACAGGAATCGCAAGGCGAACAATCTCATCGCGGACTGACTCACCGATGTCCACCGGTTCCGGCGGCTCGTCATCTTCTGGAATGGAAAATGGCGTGCCATCGGGAAAGACCCCTTGAGCAGAGCTCAATCCGAACTTCCCAAGCTTTAACAAGTCTCGATCGTACCTAAGCTGAGAAAATCCCCAGCCATAGTTGCGGACGCTCTCGGCCCTGAGATTGATGTAGTGCTCGAGGTATCGATCGTGTTGCTGAAAATGTTGCGGCTGGAGAAACAAGCCCTCCGACCAAACCACTTTGCTTCTATGAGACATGTTGTTTCCCTGTACCGCTCAGTTACCTACCGAGATATCGACCGCCAAGCTACCTGCGGCTATCTTGATTGGATCACGTTTCATGAGTTTCAGCACACTTTTGCCGGGCATCTCGACATAGCTCGACCACTGCGCCTGGTTGATGTCCCTATATGCGGCAATAACGCCGATGTAGCGCGTCTCCGGGTCAATCTCACCCTCGTACTTTCGAACGTCGCCCGGCTTCAAAGTGACGTCTTCTCGCGCGAGCATGTCGGCACCCAACACGGCCGCGGCATTGTCATACAGGGCGAAGAAATCGGCGTCCTGAAACTTGTCCACTTTGCGCAGCTGGAAAATACTGATCCGCAGTGGTGAGGGGCGACCATCCGACGACAGATTCAGGTCTTCACTGGCCTGCAAGGTTCCCTTGAGCGAAACGTCGGCCGGGGGCTTCGCGGCACAACCTGCACCAACGACCAGTACGGTGGCCACTATCGCTGCGCTTATTACACTTTTTGCTATCGACACGCTAGCTCCTCCAAGATCTTTCAAACGATTGCTGGGTACGGCCCGAAGAGAAAAGGCCGTTCTTTATTCCTTACTGCTTGCGGCCGCTCAGTAACTTCTGCATCTGTCTTTCGTAGGCAATAGCGAAGGCCTCGCCGAACAGTCGATTGAAACTGTCGTCCGAATCCCTGGTCAACTCACCGAACATCTCCACGTATAAGTCCCAGTTCTTTCCCTTACCTATCATGCCGATCAACGAACCGCTTTTTGCCCTGGCCGAGAATTGTTGCTCCAGTTTAAAGGGATCAAACCGGTCCAACATTTTTTGGAACGCCGCCCGCATACCGGCCATCATCGCCATCTGGTGCGCCTTTATATCGCTCAGACCTTCCTCGATTGCGGCTTCTGGCGTCATGAAGCCGTGCTCCGAACCATCAAAAAGGCGTCGCATTGCATCTTCTGCACTTACGCAAAATTTCAGCGGATTGTTCTCAACCGGCTTCAACGTTGTAACTGGCACCCGGAATTGGCTCTTTATTTCCGCGCGAGACCTCAGTATGTCCATTAAACCCTGAACCATCGCAATCATCAGTTCGTCATCACCCGCGCGCACCGTTGACGCGCTCGGACTTTGCGGCACAGGATCCGGATGAGATGAAGATACGGGGGGCCTTGATGAGCCGATATCATCATCGGGAATTCGGGGTTCCGGCGCTGTCGTCCCGGGCGGAGGCGACGAGTCGTACGGATCCGAGGAAAAATCGTCATCCGGTATCTGTGGCGACGGCGGGGAACTCGATGGCTCCGGTATCCGGGAAGATGGTGGGCCACCCGGCGGTTCTATTGAGGCGGGATTCGAAAAACCCGTCACCTCGAAATCGTCGGGTATAGCGGCACCTGTTGACGATGCTGAAGTCTCCGGCGGCGAAAAATGCTGCGAAACAGCAGGAGCGTGATCCGGATAGGTGGCCGGCTGCTCAGGTGCCACCGGCGCCTGCTTGTCGGGGAACATATCGAGCGGATCCGTTATCGCGGCGGTGGGTTCGAACGGATCATACGCCTCCTCTGGAATGGGTGGTGGAGCCGGCTGGGAGGGAGTCGACACGTGCGTAACAACCGGCTGATCAGCGGTGATGCTGGCAACGATCTCGTAACCGCCTACGAGAATCTGATCGCCATTGTTTAGCATTACAGCATCGCCGCGATCACGGACAGCTTCCGCTGCGCCGTTCAGAAAGACGCCATTTGTACTTACATCTTCCAAATAGAACGCATTGTTCATGAAGCGGATGATGAGATGGTGGCCCGATATGAACCGCTCCGGATCCGGCAGCACCCAGTGATTGTCGGGTGCACGGCCAACACTGCCACCATGTTGATCAAAAATCTTGCTACCGTTCGCGCCCAGGGCGGCGCCTTTTTGTCCAGTGATCTGTAGCGCGAGATACACGTCGCGATCCTCTTCAGCCGCCGATCAGGACGGTGGGACAGCCCAGCACGATGCTGCCGCCGTGGGCGGTCATGTCGCCCATGCGCGCGGCCGGCATATTCATGATTAGCACTGTCATGGAGCCAAGTACGATCGAGTCTGGCGGCCCCACGCAAGTCGCCATGTCTCCAACCCGGGCCGCCGGCATATTACCCACCAACACGGTCGGTGCACCGGGCGGCAAAATCGGGCCACCCACGTGCGGCACTATCCCGGTTACCATCGGGCAAACATGCATATCCGTGATTCGTGCCGCCGGTTTCATAGTCTTCGAAATCTCCTATCGTATCCGAGTAATTCCATTTTCAAACAATCTCTCAGTCGCTGCGTTCAGTCACCTTGACGATTATCAGGTTACGCCACCATCGCGAGACCGCGCTCTATAAATTCGCCGCATCGTTGCTTCATGAGTTCAGGCTCTGAGGCAACGACCATGGTAAGGCAGGCGGCGACAGCCACGGCTGTTAGCTGATCTGGCGGCCGAACTTCGACCTCACCTTCAGGCGCAACGCTACCCGATGACCAGCCGACCGCCGCGGCCAGAAAGGCCTCCGCACTGTCGTAGTCTGCTGCCTCTGCCGCTTCCATCGCTTGCCGGCGCCCTGCCTCATCCGGCGCCGCCAGCCAACGCTCCACCACCTGGAAACATTGAGCAGCCGACTCGGTGCGCCCGGCGCCGTCAGTCGATTTCACGCATTCGAGCGCCCAGACTATCGCGAAGTTCTTCGGCAGCGCCCTCGCGAGGACGCCAAAACTGTCTGTAAAAAGCTCCGCGTCCGTCAGTCTGCCCAGAAAACCCCGCGTATTCCTCACGTCGGACATCAGGTCCCGTGCCTCGGCAGACAGTTTGAAGTCCGACAGAACTAGCGCTGGATGCCTGTTTGAATCTTCGTATAGGTCAATCGTTGCCATGTTAAGTCTCGCTCGCCCTAGTTGATCTTGACCAGGCCGCCCTTGATCATCGCCATACCGCTCCCGTCAAGAGTTACCATTGCCGCCTTGAGGTCGAGCGTGGCATTACCTTCTATCTTTATCTGCACTCCTTTCAACTCAATCGCTGCCGGAGTCATCTTCAGTTTCGACCCACCCACCGTGATCGAAAGTTCCTGGCCAGCCTTGATGTTGATCTTCTGGCCAGCCTTGATGTCGATATTCTGGCCAGCCTTGATGTCGATATTCTGCTTGACGTCGTGTTTGTCGCTGCCCTGCTTGACCTCTACTGAACGATCACCTTTCTTTATCTCGATCTTGTCGTTACCTTCGTCGAGGGTGACAGTGCGATCATTGTGAATCGTGATCGTCTGGTCGCCTTTCTTCTTGGTTTCGAGACCAACCTCCAAGATGTCATCATTCTCGACAACCCGCTTGAAATCTCGTTCTGCGTGGAAATAAATCTCCTCGCTACCTTTCTTGTCCTCGAAGCGAAGTTCGTTATATGTTTTTGTGTCGCCGCCCTTTGTGCTGCGGGTCTTGATACCGCTTTGCGTCTGGTTGTCCGGCAGGATATACGGTGGCTTGTTATCGTTGTTGAACACACTGCCGGTTATGATCGGTTGATCCGGATCACCTTCCAGAAAATCAACAATCACTTCCTGACCGATTCGTGGTATCGCTATTGTACCCCATGACTTTCCCGCCCAGGCATGCGCGACGCGCAGCCAGCAGGAACTGTTCTGGTCCTTTTTGCCCTCGTTGTCCCAGTGAAACTGGACTTTCACGCGACCATGTTTGTCGGTCCAGATATCCTCTCCGGACTTGCCTACAACCACTGCGGTCTGAGGACCGCGCACAACGGATTTCGGCGTTATTCGCGCCGGTCGAAAATCTGTATTCGCATCGATTGACGCGAAATCAACTGCGAAACTTGCCGTGGCCTCTCCGCCACCGGTCTCCATCTCACTGTTGGAAATGAAGTATTCGGCATCAATGATGAGGTATTGCTTGTTCTGATCCTCACGCGGATAGTCTGCTAAATCAAAAAGCGCTCCGCAACAAACTCCCCGCGCGTCCGCATGCGCTCTGCCAACAGTCTGAAGCGAATTTAGCTCATGAATTCGGATTTTCGCATAGGATTCGCCCCGCGCCGAGTCTTTATAGAGCGCACCATAATCGTACCGAGTGTGCTCGCGCAGCGCATGCTCCCGCGGATCCCCTTTTCCTTTGACTGCGAGGCTCTTGCCCGGGTTTTCGAAATTGTAACTGTCGGTCTCGTAGTTGGATGTGCAAATCTGCTGGCTCAGTGTCCACTCACTTATGTGGTCCTGATCTTCCTGCGCGTCACCGCTCGATCGGTAAACAATCTCTTTGTATCCGGCCGCGGGTCCATGTGCCGATAGCGAATCTGCCAACACCATCGTATGTTTGTCGCTCTTGTGAGACCAGTAGTAGTAGATTCCTTCATCTTCGAGCAACCGGCTAACAAAATCAAAGTCAGACTCCCGGTACTGGACACAGTAATCGCGTGGTTTGTAGCTCCCCGTCAATTCGTCTTCAAAATCTGTAAAATTGTTATCCCTGAAAACCTGTTTGACTATGTCCGTGACATTCTTTTCTTGAAAAATTCGGCAATGCGATCGCTTGGAAAGAAACCAGAACCAGGGTCTCAGGGTAACTCGAAAACAGGCTTGCTGATCGTGCAGGCCGGCAAATGACACCTCGTCGACAAGGCCATTAAAATGACGCGAACCGTTATCAGGCAATTCCAACATGGCCGTCATTGGCTGGCCTAGCAATTTGTCGAGATCGAGATTCACGTGCTTTACGTCGGCAAGAATCTCGAGATCGTACTTGAAGGGCCGGCCGAGCGACTCGTTGCCGGTCATGTCGCGCACGAAGAACTCGACTCCTGCAACAGGGTCCAGTTCAATTATCCGATTCCCACCCATGGTCTTAACCCCTAGCCACGTCCGCGGTCACGAGATACCGGGCTACCATACCGGCAGCCGTGTTTATCAAACCGTAACGCTGTTGTTCTTTGTTCGTATTATTGTCGAGAATCCAGGGGCCCGACCAGATGTCAGTCACGTACCCACTTCAGGCAGGCTTCCTCGGTTGTCGTATAAAGATAATATCCGCGCCATGGCCCATCTTCGTCAAAGATAACGCTCTGCATGCCTTCGTACTTTTTCTCCGCAATGCTTTTGAAGGCGGCTTCCTGGATCTTGTTGGCGCGCACCCAATCCTTCCAGCGCTCCTTGTCCTTGGGCTCAATTCGATTGCCTCGATTTACGACGGCACGCAACTCCAGCAAGAATTCGTGGTAATTCTGCTCTACTACGCGTGGTCGACCCATGTGGCATGTTCTCCTTGACGCTTCGTTTCAGGCCAGCTGAAGCGAATGGCGTGCTATTGTTCGTTAAGCAAATATTGCGACAAACATGCGACAAAAACGAGTCAATATTCGCGGGTAACCCGTTCTCGCACGGCCTTCAATCTGCTGCCGAAGACAAGTAAATAGTCTACCTGCGGAAACCATGTTTTTCCACTAATATCAGGGGTCTAGAGTATGGAATTCCACATGAACCTTAGCCCGGAAGGCTCATCACGACGGCGCGAGCCGGATACTGCGCGGCATATCCTCTTCATCGCCCCATTCTCTGACGACAACGTGGCGGCAGCCCGGCCGGTAGTGAAGAGACCGGTTATGGGATTGGACCCCTATGACATTGATGACGTGATCGGGCGCCTCGGCCCTGTTATTGCACTGGACCCGGGGAATCCGGCGACCAACCTGTCCATAAACCGTCTGGAGGATTTTCATCCGGACTCAATATGCGCGACTTCGCCAAATCTGTCTCGCATGACACAACTTCGCAGGTCACTCTCGAAGCCGGGGCAGCAACTGGATGCTGTCGTTGCCGAAATCCAGCAACTGTTCAACGAGCAACACGGTGGCTCGGAGCCGCCGTCGATGGAGACGCGCGATCCGGTTGCCGACAACGTCGAGACTGACAATGACACGATGGCGCGACTATTAGGCTCGTCGCGCGCCTCCGAATCCTCGGCACAGCGTAAGGCAAGTAGCGCCGTGGAGCGATTGATCGCGACGGCAACCGAACAAACCACAACGGTGGACAGCGATCGGACGAAACAACTCGGCGACGAAATCGATATGCTGGCGACGCTAGCTCTGCGCGAAATACTCGGCAATTCTTCTTTTCAGACCGTCGAATCATCCTGGCGATCGATACGCTGGCTCGCGGAGCGCATGACCGAGGACATCGAGTGCGAACTGTCACTTTTCGACCTGAGTTTCGCGCAACTGGAACCGCTGGCGGAACACGAGAACGACGCTGCGGAACTCAAGACACATATCGTACGGCAATGGCGGCAACGGCTCGCGGATGAACCGCCCGGCCTGATTGTTGCCCTGTACCCGTTGTCAACCAAGCCTGGTGCGCTCGCAGTATTGCGGTGGCTAATGGACCTTGCTGCAGAAATGGGCGCACCACTGGTCGTTGGCGCCGATGCAAGCCTTGCGGGCCTGACCGACCTGTCGTCACCCCGGACATTTGTCGACGCCTCCGATCTGGCCAAGGAGAGCGACAAACGGTGGAACGAACTGCGCGTCCATTCCGCCGCCGATTTCACGGCCGTCGGCTTTCCGCAATTCGTACTGCGCCAGCCCTACGGCCAGAAATCTGATCCTATCGATTCATTCAATTTTGAGGAACTGGCGCCACAGCCGGATAGAAGCACTTTCCTCTGGGCAAGTTCGGCTATCGCACTCGCTGTGGTCTGGATGCAGATGGAGGCCGGCGAGCAACCGCTGTTACAAGAATTGCCGATGGTCGTTTACGACGATGGTAGCGGTCAGGCTATCATGCCAGCCACGGAATACTATCTGAGCGATTCGGCGGAAACCGTTCTCGCTGGTAAGGGGCTGAGCACGTTACGCGCGAGCCGCAGCACAACCGACGTCAAAGTGCAGCGGCTTGTCCCGCTTGGCGAGACGCGTCGCTGACCCCAATGTCGTTAGTCTTCTGTTAACAGGTTGCGTTCGAGAGCCAGCGTCTCGCGAATTCGGGCATCCACCTGCTGCACGACAACTGAACGAATTGTATTTAGATGCTGTTCTGCAGCGCACCAGGCTGTGGCGACGTCTCTGCCACGCCATTTGTTGGTCCAAAGCTCGAGGCCCCACATGTCGGCCCAGGCATCAGCGTGTTGTCCGGAGATCAGCCAATACAAGCCCGTCATCTCACCAGCAGTGCTGCCAATTATCGCTCGGTCATTTACGTTTGCGACATGCGTCTCGACAATGCCTCGCCCGATCTCTGCGAAAATGGCAGACGCCCGGGCAATGTCGGCAATACCTTCAACCGCGAGGGCCTGCATCCCGGCGAGCGCGCGACTGAGCTCACCCGGTGTGCTCGGGACGCTGTGTGACAGCGCGATATCCCGCAGTTCCGCTTCAGCGGAGAACGCCTGTTTCTCGAAATGCGCGAGAAGCAGTGGCCGAACAGAATGTAATGCATACGATCGCTCCTTCAACAGCGCGCCTGCATTTGGCGGAATGGCTATCTTCGTACCGACCTCAAGGGCCGCGTCGATTGACTCTATTTCAAGGTGAGCGTTACTCGGTATTTTGAGCAGAGCCCGCCACGATGACAGGTGCAAGGAATGCGCTATCCGTTTAAGTGTATCGCCAGACCGCGCAATGTATGTCGACGTATGCTTTATGCTCATCGACTCATCTTTTCGGAGACGAAACCTCGGTGTCCTGAAGTCGGGCCAACACGACAAGGCCAGAAACGGGGCGATTCATTTCCTCGCGTATAACCTCGCTTCGGATGTCGATCAGATCGAAGCCAGCGTCTCGTAGCGAAGAACGGATGTAAGAGGCCTTGTGGCAGTAACGTCCGCTGGGTTCGAGTCTATAAGAGTCGTGTGAGGATTCGTCCAAATGTTCAATAGAAAAGGCGAGATAGGAGCGCGCGCCCAGCGAGCGGTTTGCGGCGGCAAAGAAAGGTTCAAGATCACCAAAATAGACCAGTGTGTCCGCGGAAAATATCAGGTCGTACTGCTGCCGCCTCTCGTTCATAAATTGAACCAGCTCGCCGACACTCAAATCTTCGTACACCCCGCGCACCTGGGCCCGCTCGATCATTCGCGGGGACAAATCGACGCCAAAGAGTGAAGAGCACAACGGTTTCAGCAGAACCGCGGCCAGGCCTGTGCCACACCCGGCGTCGAGAACCGACGAAAAACGTGTCGAGACATGGGTCCTCAGGCAGTCGACTATCATTTCGGGCGCGCGGTAGTTGAGCTTCGCCAATGTCTTGTCGAAGCCGTTGGCGAAGCGATCGAATTCCTCACGCACATAATCGTCCGAAGCGCGGGCTGGAGCGCCGGATTGCTGCATCGCGGCCCGCCGATGACGTGCGGTTGCATTGTCGGGATCATCCTCGAGCCATCGTTCCAGGATGTCGATCGCGTGCGCGGCGCGACCGGTCGCCTGATAAATATCCGTCAGGCACCTGTAAGCCGGATTTCGCTCGGGCCGGATTCTGATCGAATATTCGAACGACTCAATTGCCTGATCGATGTGGCCGAGATCCTGCAGCACTGTTCCGAGATTGTAATGTGCGTCGGGAAACATCTCGCGCTTTTCAATCGCTTCCTCAAAGCAGCGTTGCGCTCGCCCATTCTCATCGCGCTCCTTGAAGATGGTTCCGAGATTATTCAGCGCATCTGCGTCATGTGGGTCCAATGCCAATGCCTTCTGGTAGGCGGCCTCGGCTTCCTCGAACCGGCCGAGCGACTGGAGCACGCTCCCATGCGCCACATGGTTGGTTGCGTCATTCGGGAGGCTGCCAACGGCTCGTCTCGCAAAATCCAGGGCCGTGGCCGGATCACGAACGCGCAGCGCGTGCGCCAGCAACTTCAACAGCTCAGGGTCATCTGGTCGGTGCCGGTGCGCCGCGGTCAGGTGCTCGGCAGCCAGTTCGAAATCGTTGCGCTCAAAAAAAAGTCTCCCAATAGTGACATGCGCATCTAGATAATCCGGCCGTATTTCAAGCGCTCTTAGCAATAAACGCTTCGACCCTTCCACGTTGCCTTGCCGCAACCGAAGTACGCCGAGATTGTGCAAAGCGTCGGCACAACCGGGGTCGCGGTCGAGCAGCTTGCGAAAAATGTCCTCTGCCGCCGGCAAGCGGCCCATGGCAAAATACGTGCTGCCGAGATCGTTCAGGGCATCGTGAAAATCCGGTCTCAGACCGATTGCAGTTTTAAAGGCTTCGACGGCTTCCTGCGGGCGCCCCTGCGCTTTGAGAACGCTGCCCAGGTTTTTGTAATAGGTCGGGTCTTCGGCATTTAACGCAATGGCCGCGCGAAGATTCGTCTCAGCATCAAGCAGGTCGTCTTGCTGAAAGCAGACAATACCCAGTATATGCAGTACCGCCGAATTGTCCGGCTGCATGGACAGGAGTCGTGAATAGCCTGCTCGAGCGGTCTCGAGATCACCAGACTTGTGATAGCCGATAGCCTGGTCAAAAAGATCGTCCGGGTCAACCAAGGTGCCTCCTGTTTTCGACCTGGAGGCCAGGTCGGGACTCTACCCCGACTTGGCATCCAACTTAATCGGCGCGCTTTTGCGCGGCAACGACCATACCTTGAACAGGCTCCTCTCTCTCGAGCCTCAAAGTAACGTCGTCCATGGCTATCATGCACAGCCCGGCCGCGTTCAAAACAGCCTCGATGTACTCGCGGGAATGACTGTAACGCCCATGCGGGTGCAGGTAGAACCCTTGCCGTTGTGTCTGGTGGTCGTGTCTCTCGACCGAGAAGAACAGCCAGCCACCCGACTGCAGGGCCTCGTAAGACGCGGCGGAAAACTCCTCCAATGCGCCAAAGTAAACCAGGGTATCGACGCAGGTCAATACGTCGATCGGTGAGTCGGACGTGCGCAGGTATTGCGTTAGTTCCGATTCGATGAGCTCGTCATAGACGTCCCGAGACTGCGCCTGGGCCAGCATTTTCCCCGACAAGTCCACACCAATCAAAGAACTGGCAATGGGCCTCGCGAGAGGTCCAAACAACCCCGTACCGCAGCCAAGATCTACAATGCGGTAATGCGACTTGCCGTTCAATTGCCGGTGTAGGCTCTCGGCAACCAGCTTCGGTGCTGCGTAATCCAGGTTTTCCAGAACAGAATCGAAACTGCCAGCAAAACTGTCGAAAGACTGACGTATGTAATCATCGGACGCGCGCGCGGGAGGTGGACCGCCCCCATACGCTATCAGCAGGTGCGCGGCGACGGCATCGTCAGGATTTCGCAGCAGGACACGTTGCAGAACCTCACGAGATTCCTCCTTTCGGCCCGACTCGTACAAGAGTTTGGCAATCGACTTCGCAGATTTCTGATTATCCGGCTGGAACTCCACGGACTTCTTGTAGGCCTGCAGCGCATCGTCATATCGCTTTAGATCGCGATAGATATTACCCAGGTTATGGTGTGCATCCGAATACTTCGGATCAATTGTCAGCGCCTTCTTCAGCAAGGCATGAGCAGCCTCGGTCTTCTTCTGCCGGCGCAGGATGACGGCAAGATTTGACAGTGTCTCGACGTGATCCGGCGCCAGCTTCAGTACACTTCGATAGGCCGCTTCAGCTTCCGTGACGTTCCCGAGTTCCTTGTTGATATTGCCGAAATTATTGAGCGCGCTAGGTTGATCGGGAGAGATTGCCAGCGACTTATTGATTAGGTCCAGCCCGGCCTTGCTCTCCCCCAACTGGTGATTTGCGACGCCGAGATAGTGCAGCGCGTCTATGTGATCTGGCACCACGTCTAGAATACTTTCGTAGAGCGTTACCGCCTCATCAACCAGCCCGCGCTGATGGACCTCGATTGCCATCATCAGTGCATCTTCGACGCTGACCTTGGACGCCTCACCCTTGGGCATGCGAAATTTGTCTCTACGCTTCTTTCCCATAAGACTAACGTTCCGACCTTGATTTTCTGCGACCTTCTCTGAATCCTGCATCAAACGCTTCGCGCAACAGAACGGCATAGTGCCGGGCGCTGGCTTCGTCGCGGCACTTCATTACGACCCGTCCCGAGGTCGTCCGGATTTCATGGTGGTCGTCGATCAGATCGACAACATACGCCTTCTCACTATTCGCCACCGCGAGCTCCCGTTCCCGAAACAGACGATTGTCCAACACCTGGCAATAGGCACCGTTGCAAGCTCGACATACCTCCTGAATAGTCAGGAGCAGTCGTCAGTAAGCGTAGTCGAACTCGCCTTCTTTTACGCCGACGTGTACACGCTCGATCGGGCTGCCGTCCATCATGCGCGTAAGAATCTCCTCACTGATTCGCGGCAGTACCGTGTTGGTCAGGATCGAATCAATCATGCGGCCACCGCTATCGACGTCCGTGCAGCGCGCGGCAATTACATTGATGACTTCATCGTCGTAACTGAAGGGCACGCCGTGATGTTCCTCAACACGCCTGGCGATCTTGCGCAATTGAATCTGTGAAATTGCAGTGATCATCTCGTCGTTCAGCGGATAGTACGGAATCGTCACGAGTCGGCCTAGCAGCGCTGGCGGAAAGATCTTAAGTAGCGGCTCACGTATAGCCTTGCCGATACCTTCGGGATCCGGCATAAGCTCGGGGTCCTGGCATAGATTCATAATGAGATCGGTTCCCGCATTGGTTGTAAGCAGTATCAGCGTATTCTTGAAATCGATGACCCTGCCTTCGCCATCTTCCATCCAACCTTTGTCGAACACCTGGAAGAAGATCTCATGAACGTCCGGATGAGCTTTCTCTACCTCGTCCAGCAGCACCACGCTGTAAGGGCGGCGGCGTACGGCCTCGGTCAAAACGCCGCCTTCGCCGTACCCTACGTAACCAGGAGGTGAGCCTTTTAACGTCGATACTGTATGCGCCTCCTGATACTCGCTCATGTTGATAGTAATAATATTCTGCTCGCCCCCATACAGTACTTCGGCGAGTGCTATCGCCGTTTCCGTTTTTCCGACGCCGGAAGTCCCGGCCAGCATGAACACACCGATAGGCTTGCCGGGATTATCCAGATTTGCTCGTGAGGTCTGTATCCGCTTGGCAATCATCTGCAGGGCGTGATCCTGGCCAACGATTCGTTTTTTCAGATGCTCGGTTAAATTGAGAACGGTTTCGATCTCATCTTTCACCATGCGCCCGACCGGGATACCGGTCCAATCACCTACGACTGACGCGACTGCCTGCTCATCCGCGGTCGCAAGTATCAACGGTGATTCACCCTGAGCTTCGTGCAGCTCGGCCTGCAACTCACGCAGCTTTGCAAGCAGTTCTTCTCTTTCCGCACCGCTTGCGCCGGCTGACGCCCCAATGGCAGCCGCGGCTTCCTCAGCCTCCTCATCCAGGTCGGTCTCACCGCCCTCGACTTTGCCGGTGTCTCCTCGCAACTTCGCGCGGATGTCGAGAATCTGCTCGACGAGGACCTTCTCCGCCTGCCAGCGTTCATCCAGTCCCTCGTAACGAGTGCGCTCTGCCGCAAGCTTCTCCTGAGTAACTTCGGAACGGGACGCCACATCGATACCGGCCGCTTTTTCCTTGTCGATAATCTTCAGCTCTCGTTCCAATGCTTCGAGACGGCGACGACTGTCTTCGACCTCCGCCGGCTCCGCATGCTGGCTGATCGCGACTCTGGCACAGGCCGTATCCAGCAGGCTGACCGACTTGTCCGGCAATTGGCGTGCCGGAATGTAGCGGTGCGACAGACGGACAGCTGACTCCAGGGCCTCATCCAGCAATTGCACTTTGTGATGTTTTTCCAGGGTGGACGCAATTGCGCGCATCATTAGTATCGCGCGCTCTTCGCTCGGTTCCTCGACTTGCACCACCTGGAATCGGCGGGTAAGCGCCGGGTCCTTTTCGATGTGCTTCTTGTATTCGGCCCAGGTTGTCGCGGCGACGGTTCGCAATGTGCCCCTCGCCAGCGCCGGCTTCAACAGGTTCGCGGCATCGCCGGTGCCCGCAGCACCTCCGGCGCCGACCAGCGTGTGCGCTTCGTCAATAAACATGATGATCGGCGTTTCAGAAGACTGGACCTCCTCGATCACCTGTTTGAGGCGGTTCTCGAATTCGCCCTTCATACTTGCGCCGGCTTGCAGCAAACCTACGTCCAGTGCGCGAAGCGTGACATTTTGCAGCGACGGGGGCACATCTCCCTTCGCCAATCTGTGGGCGAAGCCCTCTACAACGGCTGTTTTGCCGACGCCTGCTTCGCCCGTGAGAATCGGGTTGTTTTGGCGCCGCCGCATCAGGATATCAATCATCTGTCGAATCTCTTCATCCCGGCCGACGATGGGGTCGATCTCGCCATTTCGCGCCTGCGCCGTCATGTCGACCGTAAACTGGGCGAGCGCCTCCTGCTTCCCCATCTGCGCCGGCGCGATGGCGCCACTTGCCTCACCGGGGGCCGCCCCGCCGCCGACACGAAATCCGTCTTGCGCGTGCATCGTCGACTCAGGAGAGTCAGCGACAACTTCGTCAAACTTGTCTGTCAACGTCTCGAGTTTTATGTTGCCAAATTCTTTCGAGATATTGAGAAGCGCATTCTTTAATCCGCGCGTCTGCATTATGCCCGCGATCAGATATCCCGTACGTACCTGCGACTCCCCGAACATCAATGTTGCCAGCACCCAACCGCGCTCGACCGCTTCCTCCACATGAGCCGACAAATCTGAAATCGACGTTGACCCTCGCGGCAGCCGATCCAGGGTGTCGGTGATGTCGCTGGCCAAATTAGACGGCTCGATATTAAATTGCCTTATTATCCGGTGCAGATCGGAATCCTGCAGCTGCAAAATCTGATGAATCCAATGCACGAGCTCGACATTCGGATTGCCGCGCATCTTACAGAACACCGTAGCGCTTTCGATTCCCTTGTAACCCACCTGGTTGAGCTTTCCAAATAATGCCGCTCGACTTATTTCTGCCATTTTCCTGGTCCTTTCTTCTTTTAACTTGTTAGCTCGTACGTAACGAGAGGTGCCGGCGCTCGACACTGTCTCGCTACCCCATACTATTCTCTCGCGTTCACTCTATTCGACTCATTTCCTGTTCAAAACCCGGTTGCGGCGTTCAAAATCACGTCGCCTGCATCCGGGCTACCGTCTCTTTGCCCAACCCAGCTCGTCCATCCAAGCTGGCCGGCACGCCCCAAATGAGTAGTCGGGACTTCCGGACCCTTGCAAATCAGGCGAACTTCCCAGTCCAACTCGTCGCCGGCGTAATTTCTCACGGTGGCTGCCAACTTCTGCAGGGAGGTGCCTCCGGGCAGGAAACTCTTAAAATCGATCAGACCGAGGGGCCCGCAACAAATCCGGAATTTGTGCTGTCCCCCCCAGACGCTCCCCCCAAGTGTCGCCGTTCGACCGATAGTTCCCGAGTCCGGCGACACACCCAGCCGTAAATGAGATTCCGCTGGCAGCGTCATCCATTCACCAATGTACTGCTCGACTTGCATAGGCACCTGGAATAACTCTTCAAGCATCGCCTGCAGACCTTCCGCAGGACGAGTCTGCAACGACAATCGCCCAGCAAGGTGCAATTTCGCGCTGTCCGGCAGAATATCGCGTTCTCGGGCCGCAGCCATGCCGATCCCGAATGTCGACCCTACATACGTCGCAAAACGGTCCTCCGCGGGTCTGTCCGACTGCACGGTCGGTTCGCACTCGGCCCAGGCT
>Ga0224508_10000999_pt1 | contig 25977 bp, 33 predicted proteins | sample SF_Jan12_sed_USG_4_FD_170157 | JGI IMG/M metagenome (GOLD analysis project Ga0224508, IMG submission 170157) | Sediment microbial communities from San Francisco Bay, California, United States - SF_Jan12_sed_USGS_21 | ecosystem: Environmental > Aquatic > Marine > Sediment | place: USA... | reverse complement strand
ATCAGCAATCACTTCATTGACGTCTATTTTGGCTGCTACGATTTCTATTCCTTTTTTGCCCATAATTAATCCAAAAATGTTATCTAATTTAATGATAACATAAGTCACAAAATGAATCCTTAGAGGCCTGAACCATTTTTGGGTTCATGGACAAATTTCATGACTAGTTAAAACAATTTGGCATAATTCAAAAAAACTTAAAATCTAGATCAATAAACATCTGTGAGTTGTAATTGTGGAAATCCTAAACTAGAATTTGTTTGAATGTTAGAACAAAATAACTTTGGCTTTTCCGTACAAATAAAAGTACAGCCATTATGATCAAAAACCCTAAAATGAATATCACATGCGCTCTTCATAACACCAAGTGTTTGAAAACCAGGCCTGCTTGTCATTATCATAAGATCTTTGTTATGTCTAATTATTCTGGTGTTTTCTATCATAGCTTTTAAGACGGCATCAAGATTACCCCTGTATCCAAGTTCGATAAAACTATAATCAACTAGCATCAATAGAGAATTTTGTTTTTGTTTTAGCTGGTGATAATGTTCCAACCATTTCTTGTGAGCTGATTCAAAATTTTGTTCTTCTCCTCTCTCTAGAACAACTTGAGATTTAGACTGCCCAAAGGTATGACAATAAAGACGAAGGTTTTCCAGTAATTTTTGGTCATCGATATGTGGAGATATATGATCAAGATAAGATTCTGCATTTTGATCAGATGATAGTGAGATAAGAGCACTATTGTCATGACTTAGAAAATTCAATACTAGAGGTAACAAAAAAGGGACAAACGCATATCGGTCTACATCTGGGTCTATCTCGATTCCAATTATGGTTCCTTTTTTGAATCCTCCACCAAGTTTGGCATCAAAATTTTGATTTCCTGTGGAAAATATATTTTTAGAATCAGGTACTGGTTCAAACTTTTTACATTCTTCCTCAAAATGTAGAAAACTTGAAAATGCATATAATTTTCCATTTTTAAAACTAAATGGTATTTTTGATGTTTGAATTTCCATTCCCATTAGTTTTTTTAGTGTTATTTCTCGCATCATGTAATTATCAACATAAAGTTTAGAAGTTTGAATTACTCCATCCACTAGTTGTTCAAGAGAGGAATGTTCTTCTTTATCACTCAAAAATACAATAAAGCCATTATGCTTGTCAGCTAGAGATGTAACAAGCTTTTCTGCATGCATTTTTAGTTGAGGATTAAACTCTGTGATTATTGAATCCCAAATATCTAGTATGATGAATGGTTTTTTTGGTTCTACATCTGAAACAAATGGATCATCTACTGTAGTCACAGTACCAGAAATACGATTTAGCATCTCAGCAAGCAAAAAATTTGAATCTGATGAAATCAACTCATTGCTTGATATTTGTATAATATTTTCAGATGGCAGAAATGATTTTGTCCATGGATACCAAGTATGCATCATCTCGGGTTTTTTATTTCCCGTAATGAAATAGATGTTGTAATCTTTTGCCACGTTTCTTGCAAGATCCAAGCTTAGAGTCTTTTTACCATCTCCAGATTCACCTTTAATCAAAAGGGAGCGATTTCCAATATCTATGAATTTTTTGAGAATGGGAAATTCTACGTTATTTTCTGTAGACATTATGAAAATACCTCCTTTGAGAGATACACCGCATATTCTTTACCAGTACTAGAATTAGTGTATGGTAATTTTTTAGAATCTGACTGAATTTGAAAAAAATGGTCTGCAGCACCATCATTTAATTTCTTGTAAATTTCCTCACCAATTGCAATCTGACAAGGATCTGCTAATGGATAAATTTTTGCAGTCATTGTAATTGTAGAGCCTATTAAATCTGGTTCTGGACCAAAAAACACTATCTGATTATTTCCAGATTCCACTCCAACTCTAATTTTAATTTCAGGTAGGCCAAACTTTTCAAGGGTAGGATTAATTGCATATTTTATTAGCAGATTCATGGATTTAGCACATCTTATTGCATTTTGACATATCTTTTCGGCATTATTTGAGATTGGAAAAAATGCAATTGCTGCATCCCCTGCATATTTTAAAACAAATCCAGAATACTTTGAAATCAATATTGATATTTCTTGTGAAAATACTTTGATCAAAGAAGACATTTCATCTGGAGTAAGAGTAGTTGCAAGATTAGTCGATTTTACAATATCTACAAAAAGAATGGCGTTCTGGATATTCTGATCTGATTGGGAAGAAAGGAAACGATTAGACAGATATTTTAATAATTTTATAGAATAAGAATCTCTTGTATTTTTTTGCATAAAAGACAGATTTTGATTTATTCTCTTTTTGATTTTATTAATAAGAATTGAATCATCAGGCTTTATCTCAAAAGAATCATCAGGCTTTAATTCATCAATTAATTTTTGCATTTTTTGTGCTGAGATAAATTTTTTTTCAACTAGATCATAATACCCTTTTTGACTATTTACTGTAGTTGATTGGAATCGTAATCTATCGTTTTGAATATCAAATGGGAAGGGTAAACGATCATTAATTTTTGGAATGGTGGGAGATAACATTAGTTATTGTCACCTTTAGACATATTTACCAAATGTTCTTCAAAAGAAAGTGTATAGATAAAAAACACACTAGGAACAGTAATGAAAATAAGTAATGGTATTTGATTTCTGTATTTTATACATATAATCATAATATCACATAGTAATAATTCATTTTGAATCATAATACTCTCTATGGGGAGTGAATATTTAACAATTTTAGACCTATTTTAGAAAACTTTAAAAATATTAATTTGTATGGCGGAAAGCAACATTCAGATCCCTGCTGTACGGATAGTGAGTTTTATTTATGATCAAAGACGACATATTTTATGATTAGACAAGTAAGGCGAAATAAATTACAGATATATTATGATATTCTTAAGGCAATTAATCATGAATCTAAATTGGGTAAAGTAAAGCCTACTCGAGTACAAAATTTATGTCATATGTCGTATGATAAATTTTCTAAATACTTATTTGAACTAGAGAGAAAAAACATGATCCATAATTCTGACATTAAAATAACAGTAAAAGGGAACAGATTTTTGCGAGATTATGGCAATATTAACAGTTTAATTGAAAAATTTCAACTCAAATATGTTGTAGGAGAGGATTAAAATATCTGATAGTGAAAAGAGTTATCCATTAATGGAGTACTTTGATAATTTACAACAACCACACCATTCAATGTTACTTTACGAGAAAACAGAATTTGCTCGACTTGTAAAATCAAAATATATCAAAAACAGTTTGAAAAAACAAGAACATACAATTTGCGTTACTCATGAGAACCCAAAATACTTGGAACAAGAACTTTTTTCAACTGGATTAGATGTAGATTATTTTAAACAGAAAAAACTTCTCCATATTTATCAAATTGATAACATAATGGAACACAAAGATGGATTAAGAAAAGGATTTCAAGAATTACTAAAACTGATAACAGCAGAGTCCAAACCACCATACAACTTTATGGGACGCATAATTCCTGATGTTTCCACAAAAGAGGGAATGGATGCGGAATTGGAGATTGAACACCTTTTTCATTCTAATTTTGAAAGTTATTCATCTTCTTTTCTATGTACATATAATATTGAAGATATAGCACAAGAACAACGACAAGATATACTTAAGACTCTTTTAGCAAACCATCATCATGTGGTTTATGCAGTGGAATCAGAGAAAGCTGTAGCATTTGAAACTGATTTACTGGCATAAAGATAGTTTCAAAAAAGGTTGATAAAAAAATACTATTTCGCCATTATTGATTGTTATCATTACACTTCAATATCAAGAAAATCAAATTCTTGACATTGACATGAGGTATTAAGAATTTGGGAAATCCCAGGGTAAACATCGTCACCAGCAACAAACCTCTTTACTGGCAATCCCCCCTCGGTTTTGATATGCAAGATAAATTTATTTTGAGATTTTTTTGAATATTTTACCGAGAAAATACTTTTTTCAGAACGTTTTCCAGATTTTTCATAAACTATTATTGGATTTGTTTTGAGATCCTTTAATTTTTTTAAATTTTTTTTATCAATTTCAGATTCTGTAGAAATTTTCATCTCGATTGATGATTTGAATTTAAGAGGTTTTTTTGGAGATTCGTTAACAATCTTGAGATTAGTGATTTTGAGAAAATCAAATGTTACAGATTTTAATTTCAAATTTCTTTTAAGAGGGTTTTGAATTTTAACAAAAAACGGTCTTCCAGTGCCTAAAACCAGGCTAGATTTATCTTCACCACCAATCCATGTAAATTTTGTAGTGGTTCCACCTAATTTCTCAAAGAGAAATTGAGAGATCATTCCTTCTACACTATCAAATTCTGAAATCCCGTGAAAATTGCAAATTCTACATCCTTTTCCAGAACAATTTGTACAAGATTTTTGCTTTTGTGAAATGTTTCTTAAGGTTTTGATATATCTTCCAGAAAGGGTTATTGATTTTGAGCGTAATTGACAAGATTCATCTTTCAAGTTTACTGTAAAGGTAATATCTGGATCCAAAAAATCAACATTTTTTTTTGTTTTTTTGGAAAATAATTTTCCCAATTCTCTTGTCATATCAGTCTTTACACTATCGATTCCCCTTAGTTTGTATTTTGAACGAATGTAATCATCTCTATCAATAATAGAAGGTTTGATTATAGCCCCTACACTAAATGTTGAAAAAGAATTATCTAATGAAGAATCAAGCATCAATTTTAAAAAATAACTCAAATTATCAAACAGATTTTTACAGATATAGCATTTAGGAATAGAGTTTAGATTTTTCTGAAGTTTTTTGCCAAGAAGTTTGTTTGATGAAAGATGTAACTGTTTTGAGAATAATCTACCTAAACAATTGTTACATAAATCATATTTTTTTAAGATTTGATTTACTAAGACAGTAATTTTTTGATAGTCAGACATGTTGGAAAAGAATTTGGTGTGTAAGATTATCCTAATCCCATTCTTCTAAGGGTTCCTTGCATTTGGCGTCCTTTGGAGGCCTTCATCATATTCTTAGAGTTTTTGTAATTTTTGATGAGCTCTTTAACTTCACCTTCTGGCCATCCAGAACCCCGAGAAATTCTTTTGATTCTTGATGAATTAAGTAAATCAGGATCTGCTTTTTCATCTTTAGTCATACTTTGAATGATATATCGCCATTTTGATACCCTATCTTCCATTTGATTTAGTTGATCATCTTTTACCATTCCCGAAATACCTGGCATGCTCTCAAGAAATCCTTTCAATGATCCTACTTTAGTGACTTCTTCTAATTGGTAAAAGAAATCATCCATGTTCATTTTTCCACTAGATATTCTTTTCATTCTTACATCATCACCCTCATTTTCTAATCGTTTTGCCAAATCTAATACTGCTTGAATATCACCCATGCCAAGCAATCTACCAACAAATCTGGTAGGAGAGAATTTTTCTAAATCGTCAATTCGTTCACCAGTACCAATATACATTATTTGTGCACCAGTAGCAGCAGATGCAGCAAGTGCCCCACCACCTTTTGCAGAGCTATCCAATTTTGTTATAATTACACCACCCACAGGGATTGTTTTGTGAAATGCTTCTGCCTGACTATAGCATTGCTGTCCAATGGTTCCATCGATAACAAGTAGTGCTAGATCAGGGGCTGCAACTTTGTTAATTCGGTTCATCTCTTCAAGCAAGTCTTGCTCTTCTTTGTGACGTCCTGCAGTATCAATCAGAATTACATCTAATGGTTGTTTTTCAAAATACTTTAATCCGTTTTTTACAATATTAGGAGAATCCTTGTTATTTTCTTCACCATATACCTCAACATTTGATTTTTCACACATCGTTCTAAGTTGAACTAAAGCACCAGGTCTGTATGTATCAGCACCCACAACTCCAACTTTGTATCCTTGTCTAGTCAAAAACTTGGCAAGCTTTGATGCAACAGTAGTTTTTCCACTGCCTTGAATTCCAAGCAAAATTATTTTATTTTGTCGTCCAGGTTTGAAATCAAAATCAGATTCATTACCCAATAATTTTGAAAGTTCATCATAGAGAATCTTTACAATATGATCCTTACGGGAAAGACCGGGAGGAGGATTCTCATTTAATGCCCTTTCTTCCAGTTGTTTGGTAATTTCAAGAACCAATCTGACATTAACATCGGATTGTAATAATGCTCTTTGAACATCTTTAGAGAGGTCTTTGATAAGTTCCTCATCTATGCCTGAGGATTTTACAATCTTCTTGATTGCAGCTCCCAAGCTATCCTTAAGTCCATCAAGCATTGTAATTTAACTCCGCATCCACTATTTCAAACCTTCCTCGATATCCATCCCATATTTTTTTGCCCTGATTAATTTGGATCAAATTTGAAAATAGAGGACAATCAATCACAAAGGTTTCTGCTTCACCTCCTTCAAAGTTTAAGTTGAATTTAAATTTGTATGACAGATCTCTTAAAACATCAATGTCAGATTTTGATATTGATTTTCCTAACCAAGTATCATCAAGACCATCTGAAGATACAGTCGTCATAATAAAAACAAAATTTGAATCTATTAAATCATTCATGTACTGTTCTGGCGGAATGTTCCATAATGGGGCAACTGCAATCAAATTCAATTTTGAACATAGAGTTTCAAATTTCTCTTTTTGAAATTGGCTTTTTATTCCCCCGTGCACTAATCCTTCAATATGAAATTGTTCTTTTGCATTTTGTAATAAGGTTTCTAGCGCAAATAATTCATCATCAGTTTCATCAGAGTCAGAAGAAATGGTTAATTGAGGTATTTTGATAGATTCTGATTGTAATTTTGTCCATCGTAGATTAGGATGATGCAGTAAATGACTTTCTTCTGATTTTGGAAATATACTAAGAAGACATTTTACTTCATGCCCTTGTTTTTGTGCTATATGGATTGCATAAAGGCTATCTTTACCACCAGAAAAAAGAGAACCTAGATTCATAATCTAAAAAAATACCAAATTTAACAAACTTTTGAAATTTGGTAAAAAGGATGCTTCATCACTCATAATCCTCATCAAAAGTCAGACGGCTTTTCCGCTCATCATCAGCATCCGTATTAGCTCTTTATGCGCATGATTTTAGTTTTATCCATGACAACCCAATACTCCACATTTTGTCCATTTTCCAATTTACCTTTAACTTCATCATCAATCAAACTTACATCTATTGTTTCAAAGGTTTCTGAATCCATTACTTGTATAGTATCACCATTAATTGAAATTATCTGACCTACTTTCTTGTTGATCATTGGAACATGGATTTGCATGCTGACTGGTCCGACATGAGGTCTTTTTTGACCATCAAAAATTCCTTCACCCACAATTCTGGCCTTTGCCGCACCATGTTTTCCAGGTTTTGAGGTATCATATTCAACAATTCTACATGGTTCGCCACTTGGTTGATCAGAATGTGGCAATAAAATATAAGATCCTATTTTCAAGGAACCAAGATCTGAAGGTTTACTCATGCAACAACAGTTTTTGCTCGAATATTTAACTTCTACGCACACATAACGTGTAGAAAACATCTGACAACAAATGAACAATTAGAATATTTCCAGTATAATATCTAGCTCCTTTTTATCAGAACTTGGGCGATATTTCATAAAACGCTTGTATCTGTGTCATGTTGCTTCCAGTACCAAAATACCATTCAAAAAATATGAATTGATTTATTCATAATTGTAAAATCACAAATTCAATCTCTAAATTTTCCTTCTTTATGTCCCTTACATTCTACTAAAAGTATTCCACCTATTTCATCTATGGCACAACCACATTGCAATTCCATGAAATAAAATTAGACAGTAATTGATTAAACAATTTGGATATGTTTTATGTTGATGTAAGGTGTACAGGTAATTTCTGGATTTTCTATATATCATTAAGTATTTAGATGGAATTTATAAAAATCTACAATTAACAATTCTTTTTTGGAGTTTAATTTACTACTTTAGATGATCAAGAATCGAAAGATTCATCAAATTAGTCAGGGTTAATCCTTTTCTGTTAACATCATATCGTGTTTTCTCACAGTATTTCTTTACATTTTGAGGACTCTTTTCACTTGCAACTTCAAGAACTATGATGTTATCAGAATATGGAAAGGTGAATTTTGAAGGAGTTAAACAATATGTGTTCATATTTCCGAGTCCATCTTTCTCCACTTTCTCTCTTTTTAGTAAGAGATGTGCAATTTCTTGTAGATCTTCACCATCTTCTCCATATTCCATATAATGTACAGAGACAAAATTGGTTTCTCCTTGAACTTCTCTTTGGAAAAGACCGTCTTTGATGTTAAATACAAAGGAGGCTTTCGCTTGGTTGTGTTTAGAGAGATCTTTGGATATTTGTTCACTGTCTTTGAATCTGGCTAGAAGATAATGATTTGTAGAATCAGAAAATTAGGGTTTGCTTTCACTAGAAAAGGTACCAGTAACAAAAAACAATTTTTTTAATATTTTTTGAATTAATCAAGATTCTTTAATCTTAACAGATTAATCCATATGCAAATAGGGAGCACAAACATAACCAGAATAAGATAATTTTAGTTCTGACACATATTACCAACAACGTTGGAGGATACTTATATTAAAATAAAATATATTAACATTTTTATCCATATTAAGATCGATATTTTTTAATTTATATAATTTGATTTTTTGAAAAGTGGGTTTCATTATGATTTTATCTCGTTTCACAAAAAAAGTTGAATTTGTAGATTATAATTTAATCCTACCAAAAGTGGGAATTAATTCGAGTAACTTGTGCCTATTTAAAAATCCATATGAGAAATTTATCATTGTGATGGATTCACAAATAACCAAATAAATTACTCAAAAAATAGTGTTAATAAAATAAATTAAAACCGTTCTTACTATTCCAATTAATCTCAATGCAATAACAAAAAATATAGTAAATCTCAATCCAAAAAAATTCACAGTCAAAATAATTAAGAATTATCTGAGTTACTAGTAAACTCTATAATCACATGGTAGAAACTACCTACAATAGTTTTTTAATAGCAGGGATCTTTGTTTTTTTTGTCCCAAGCTAGCTCAGCCTGGTAGAGCTTCCGGCTGTAGTTGTTGGCTTAAGATGGCTGACCAAATAACAGCGTATCAGGCATACAGAAACCGGGTTGTCGAAGGTTCAATTCCTTCGCTTGGGACCACAACTCCTTCAATTACAAATTGAAGATAAAAATAATAAAAAGATAGACTGATTTAAGAAAACAAAGATGAAGTCTTAAATTAAAAAATTCATTGTCTATGCTGATTTCTTGACGTTTTGAGCTGCTGGTCCTTTTTTACCTTCACCCACTTCAAACTCGACTTTATCGCCTTCATTGATGAATCCATCAACATCTGATTTGTGAACAAATAGATCCTCACCAGATTCTCTTTCGATAAAACCAAAGCCCTTAGTACGGTTAAACCATTTTACGGTACCTTGTTCCATTTGATTTGAGAATAAATTATTCGCTATATTAAGTAAGATGTCAAAAATAGATTAAGTCAAAGACAATAAAGACTAGAAATCTTTAGGAATGTGATTATTTTCCTTTAACCACTGAACTTGAGGAAGTGTAAATCTCCAAACAATGTCACCTCGTTCAGCTTCTTTAAAGTCCCACGGTGCAATAATCACAATATCATTATCTCTGATCCAAACTCTTCTCTTTAGTTTTCCTCGAATTCTTCCTCGTCTGGTAACATTATCATTGCATTTTATCATGACATTTTCACCACCAAGCATCTTCAAAACTCTTCCGAAAAGCTCGCCTTCTTCAGGAAGACGAATTTCTTTTAGAGCACTCTCATTTTTTACTTGTCGCTTACCCATGATTAACATCCACGTTATGAGCATATAATTGGTAGGGTTTTTGATGGTATGGAACTTTACTGAATTACCACATGCAAGGGATTTTATCTATTATAGTAAAAATTAATCTGTGGAATTTAGATGCATAGAAGAATGCTCTCAATGTTGTGTTGAAAGAGAGTATTATCCTAGCAAAAGATTTGGAAAAATAGGAGTGCTTATACTTCCTGAAGAAGAAGAAAGAATAGAAAAATTGGCAAAATCAAATGGACTAAAGATCAATATTTTACCAAGAATTGGTATTTCCGAAGACAGAAATTCAATTCCAATAAAAATTTTAGCATATCAATTGATGGGAATTGAAAAAAATGGAAACACATGCCCCTTCTTAGATACAAAAAGTGGAGGTAAATCTCCACATGGGGGGTTTCCATGCAAAATTTACAAAGATAGGCCACTAGCATGTATGGCTTATCCGCTTATTGAATCTGAACCAATTAAACTTGATCAAAAATGCAAGTTTTGTAAAGAAAATGGAGTAGCTGATGAAAATCTAGATTCTGAAATGGAGTCACTTCTAAAGATTAAAGAGAAAATGGAAACACGTGCTTCATTCATTTGGAGATTTGCCACAGGAATAGGAGAACAGGAAGATAAACAAGATCTAGAATATGATTGGATTTTAGAAGATTAAGTGTAATGAAAATTAGATGTTACGATTTTTTATATTATTTTGTAATGATGAATTAAACTATGGGTTGATTACAGCACGGCCAATAATTTTACGTGCCTTGAGATCTTCTAAGGCAGTGTTTGCCTCATCAAGAGTATATCGTTTTGAGATAACTGGATTGATAGTTCCATTTCTTGCAAGATCAAGAAGTTCAACCATATCATTGTAATTTCCAGTATAAGCTCCTTGGATAACAATTGATTTGAGAGGAATTGTTACCAACGATAATTCAATTGAGCCTCCAAACAATCCAACCAGAACCAAATTACCTCTTTTTCGCAATATAGATAGATCTAATTTTGCAGTAGGAGGAGCATTTACAAAATCTACAACACTATCAGCACCTTTATCATTACATATTGAAAGAATTTTTTGAGAAGTTTCAGGATCTTTTGAGTTTATTGTATAGTCAGCACCCATCTCCTTCGCTGTTTCTAATTTTTTATCATCTAAATCCACACAAATTATTTTGGCTTTAGTTATGGCTTTAGCAATTTGGACTCCCATTAATCCTAATCCACCTGCACCAACAATAACAAGAAATTCCGGAGAGTTTTGATTTGATTTTTTTATAGCAGTATATGCCGTAAGTCCAGAGCAAGCAAGGGAAGTCGCTGCGTCAGGATCAACTCCATCAAGTTTTGCAAGATATTTAGAATTAGGGATTAAGGAGTAATCAGAATATCCACCATCTTGAAAAACGCCCATTGATTTTGGAGTATCACATAAGTTTTCATTTCCTACTTTACATGCAGGACATTCTCCACAACCTATCCAAGGAAAAACTAGAACCTCATCTCCTTTTGAAATATTAGAAACACTATCACCAATTTCTTCAACAATACCAACAATCTCATGACCGGGGGTTACGGGGTATTTTACACCTCTATCTGTAACTTTCATAAACTGGCCATCTCCAAGATCATATCCGCCTTCCCATAAGTGTAAATCACTATGACAAACACCTACAGATTTTACTTTAACTAGAACCTGATTTCCTTGAGGTTTGGGATTCTTGGATTCGGATACTGCTAGGGGTTCATTAGGCCCCATAATTCTGGCAGATTTCATACATTTGTTTTTCATCTTAACAATATAAGAGTTGACTGGAAGTGAGAAAAAAATAGAGCCCTTAGATATTATGGAATAGGAAGGAAGTTAACATGTGAGTGAAGCGCAAATTCCTAATAGCATTTCTCAAGAGCCGGTAAATATTCTATTTAGTCCCTCATCTGTTGTCAAAAAAGATGTTTGGGGGATTGACCTCATTCAAATTTTGAATTTATTGATAAAAATTCTAGAAAAATCAGGCAAAAAAGATCTTAAAGTAGCAGGAATGGCAGCACTATCATCATCATTAATCTACCGAATGAAAGTTGAAAGTATTTTTGCTCTACAAAAAGCAGCAATGGAGAAAAAATCAATGTGCCAGAGAACAGATGTCGATATAGATTTAATCAATATTCCATATAGACATGAATCAACGTATCCAGTTTCATTAGATGATCTGTTAGGATTACTTCAAAACCTCATCGGCACCATAGCAAATCCTCAATCTAGAAGAAACAGACAAGTAGAGATTGAACCGATTGAAGCACCAGATTTCCAAGAATATTTTATTTCACTTGAAAGTATAATTGGAAAATATGAAAACTTGGTGATGAAAAAAATTTCCTCAAAAGGTTTTGGGTTACTTCAAGACATTATTGTAGATCTTGATGAAGTAGATTCAATCAGATGTTTCTTCGCAATATTATTTTTAGCCAGAGATCAAAAAGTAGACCTTGAACAAATTGAAGATGACATCAAAATTACTGAGATGAAAGAAGAGATAACAAACTGATCAATAATGGAGAAAGAATTTTTTTAACTAGATTTTAGAGGAGGAAAAATAATGAAAAAAATTGAGAATATCGACGAAGCGATAGCAAGAATTGAAGCAGCACTTTATTCTGCAGGTAGACCTCTTAGAATAGAAGAACTAATCAGAGCATCAGGCACAGAATCAAGGATAAAAACACTAGAATTACTCAACAACATTATGAAAAAGACAAAGTCAGCGTTCAAAGGACTAGAAGTCACCATACTTCCAGACGGATCATATGTTTTTCAATTAAAGCCTGAATATAGTTCCACAGTGAAAAGATTTGCTTCAAAACCAATTCTTCCAAATGCCACACTTAAGACATTATCTTACATTGCATACATGCAGCCAATTTCATCAAAACAGCTGGTTGAAACGAGAGGTTCTGGAGTGTATGCACATCTAAAAGAGCTTCGACAATTAGATTTTATCAACCATCAAAATGTTGGAAGATTGAAAATTTACACAACAACTGAAAAATTCCAAAAGTATTTTGGAATTCAAGGAGACGTGGAAAATCTAAAACAAAGACTATTTTCTAAAGTAAGAAAAACAGCAGGTATGGGGCAAACAAGTTCTGCACCAAAAATGGTTACAGAATTAAATTAAGTATCTTTTTAACTCAAGGCTAACTTTTTGCGTTTTGTATAAATTAGAGTGATTAAGATACGTTTCTGTGAGAAAGTCCGTAGAGAATTTAGCAACCAGTAAAACAACTGGAGGAAGAAGACACCCACTTAGAATTAGACGAAAATATGAGACTGACAGATATCCAAATGAAGCTGTCAATGGAGCTCAAGTAACAATAACAAGAAGTGTTCGTGGAAATAACAAAAAGACAGCTTTGAAGTCAATTGATTTTGTTAATCTGGCAACAGGAGAAACAAAAGTAAAGAAATCAAAAATTCTCAAAGTTTTAGAGAATACCACAAACAATGATTACAAAAGACGTGGCATCATTACAAAGGGTGCAATTCTAGAAACACAAGAAGGTAAGTGCAGAGTAGTGTCCAAACCAGGACAAAATGGAATAGTTAATGCAGTTTTACTAAAGGAATAAAATGAAAGATTATGAACACGTCGTAATCTGGTTGGATTATTTCAACAAGAATTTAAAAAAATCAAAAGGTAGAAGATTGAGATTAGAAAAATGTATTTTTGATCCTTCATTAAAAGAATTGATAGATGCTACAACATCTGCAGGATTTGAAATCACAGAGTCTGAAGATAAAGTTAGATTTCCTAGAAGACCTTTCGTTAGGTCAGGATATGTTGTATTGCCAAAAGGATCCTCCAAGATAAAAATACTTAACAAGATTTCGGAAAAACTAGTTTCAAAAAGGTCCAAACAATCAAAATAAAATCAATTCTAGCTCTTAGCTAAAGTAAAGTTGACAGAAGTCTATGAAAAGAATATCATGATTAATGTTTTTAATTGCAGGAGGTAGGCGAAATAATGCACCTAGCCGGTAGTGGCAGGGTAATCATTCAACTATCTAAAAAATTAGTTGAAGGACAAATACTCTGTGACGAGAAAGGAACTAGAGTTGCAAAAGTAATGGAATTGATTGGTCCAGTAAGAAGACCATTTGCATCTGCAACTCCATTAACAAACAACATCAAAAAATACATTGGCAAAAGTGTTTTCGCAGATGAACAATCTCCTGTAAGTACACAAAAAAAATTTAGGAGAAGAAAAAAATGAACATACTAGAAAAACAAAGCTGTCCTGAATGTCAATCAACATTAGTAGATGACATGCAGAATGGTGAAATAATCTGTTCTGGTTGTGGCGTTGTAGTCGCTGATCAGATTGTGGATTATGGTCCAGAAACAATAAGTTCGAATCTAGAAGACAAGATGAAGTTAGCAAGAGCAACAGGACAAACAACTTATTCTCAACATGATCTGGGAATAACAACTGAGATTTCAATCAGTGCAAAGGACTTTAGTGGAAAAACAATCAAACATGAAGTTGTAAATCAAATGCACAATCTCAGAAAATGGCAACAAAGAGTACGAGTTTCCTCACCAAGAGAAAGAAGACTAGCAAATGTTTTAGCAAAAATGGGTGAAACATGTGATGGTCTTAATCTTTCAAAGAACGTACTGGAAACCGCTTCTATGATATACAGAAACTTGGATGGACATGTTGATGTAAAAGGAAAGTCAGTAGTTAGCATTACAGCTGCTACCATTTACATGGCATGCAAACAATGCGAGGTAGTAAGATCACTAGAAGAAATTTGTCGTGGAATATGTCCAACAAAAGATGTGAAATCAAAAACAAAACTTGCAGCAAGATATTATAGAACCATGGTAATGGAAATGGGACAATTAACAGCCCCAGTTGTCACCATGGACAAATACATCTCAAAGATAGCAAACATGACACAAACTGAGGTTAGAATCGAAAGACTAGCCTTGGAAATTGCTGAAAAAACTAAAGATAGTAACATTGCAGACGGAAAGGCTCCAAATGGAATTGCAGCAGCATATCTGTATGTTGCGTCAGTTCTACTTGGACAAAACGTACTCCAAAGAGACGTTTCAAGTATTGCAGGAGTCACAGAAGTCACTATCAGAAATAGATGTAAAGAGATTCTAACATGTTACAAACTCAAAATTACTTTGAGGCCCTCTCTGACCAAATATTAACAACTTCCCCCTTTTCATTTTATTAGAAAATTCTCGTTAGGATTAGCTAAATTTCGTCGGTATTATATATAGAAACAAAACAATCTGCACTATGGCAGTATTAGAAATCAAAGATCTTCATGTTACAAGAGAAGGTAAAGAAATTCTTAAAGGAGTCAATCTAAAGACAGGACCTGGAGAAGTACATGCCATTATGGGACCAAACGGTTCAGGGAAGAGTACACTAGCTTATACATTACTTGCACATCCAAAATATGAAGTTACACAAGGAGATATTTTGTTAGATGGTGAAAGCATTTTAGACTTAACTGCAGATGAAAGAGCAAAGAAAGGATTGTTCTTAGGATTTCAATATCCAACAGAAGTTGCAGGTGTAGGGTTTTCTCATTTTCTTAGAACAGCATACAATTCGTTAAGCAAAGCACTTGAGGGGGATGACAGAGAAGTATTCATCACAGTAAGGGAATTTCAAAAATATCTAAAAGAGAACTTGGAGAAAGTAGGATTAAAAGAAGAATTTCTTTCAAGATATCTCAATGAAGGATTCTCCGGAGGAGAAAAGAAACGTGCAGAAGTTTTACAAATGGCAGTATTAAAACCAAAAATTTCGATTTTAGATGAACCTGATTCAGGTTTAGATATTGATGCAGTTCAAGCAGTAGCAAAAGCAATCAGCCAAGTATCAGGTAAAGATGCAACAGTAATTGTAATTACTCATTATGCTAGAATTCTAAAATTCTTAGACAAACTAGATTTTGTGCATGTATTTGCTAATGGTCAAGTATTAAAAACAGGTGATGCAAGCCTTGCAGATAAACTTGAAGCAGAGGGTTATGAGTGGGTCTTAGAACAGACAGCCTAATCAAATTTAACCAAAATAATTTTCAGAAAAACTAGTGATTTACAAAGTTCAAGTGTAATTTTCCAAAGAGTATCTGGAAATAAAAGAGGGTCAAATGTACATCGGAATAAAATCAAACCCAGTTAAAGGCCAAGCAAATAAAGAAATCATAAAGAAAATTGCAAAACATTTTGGAGTATCATTTTCACTGGTTCAGATAAAATCAGGTCATAGATCTAGAGAGAAAGTTGTGAGATTCTACAACAGAGAATCTAGTTTTTGTTTAAATAGGGTTTCAAGATTGGAGAAAATATGTCAGAAACTGGGGACCAGTATTATTTTAATTTCTCATTTTTCAAAGTAGACCCCAAATGGAGATGGATGGCAGACTTGGCAAAAGAAGAGTCTGCAAAAGAAGTGGAAAATGTAATTAAAAATTCAGGTATAATGTTTAGATCCTATTCAAATTTAGGGTTAAGAGATGATGCAGACTTTTTGTTTTGGTTTGCTGCAAAAACAGTTGAGGAGATTCAAATAGTAATTGAAAAGTTATACAAAACGGTTTTTGGAAAATATGTTGTACCATCCATGACATATTTGTCATGTACACGACCGTCACTATATGTAGAAGAGCAAAAAGCTCATGGATTTGTAACAGGAAATGAACCAAAGAAACATGTGATAGTCTATCCATTTACAAAGACAAGAGAATGGTATCTACTGCCAAAAGAAAAACGCCAAGAGATAATGGATGAACATATTGAAGTTAGCAAAAAATACCCACAGGTTGTGCTTAATACGACATATTCCTTTGGAATTCACGATGAAGACTTTATGCTAGCATTTGAGGTAGACGATATCAGAGATTTCCAAAATCTCATCATGGACTTACGAGAAACTCAGGTATCAACATATGTCAAAAATGATATTCCAATGATCGTATGTGTCAAAAAAGACATTGTACCATTAATATCCAGTTTGGGATAGATTTCTCAAAAATATCAACCATACTACAAACTATCAAAGGAGGTTTCTTCCTTAAACCAGAATTTCATGAGCGTGAATCTTGGATAAACATAAATGAAGAAATTTCAAATAATATTTGAATTCAGGGGAATAGTAAAATGAAATACAAGAAACTAGGAAAAAGTGGAATTGAAGTATCTGAAATAGGATTTGGGGCATGGAGTATTGCCTTAGATTGGTGGGGAAAGAAGATTGAAGAAGATGAAGCTAAAAGAATGCTAAAAAAGGCATATGATTTAGGAATCAATTTTTTTGAAACTGCAGACATGTATGGAAAAGGAAAAAGTGAGAAACTCATAGGCGAAGTTTTCAAAGGAATGAGAGATGAAATTGTTATTTCAACAAAATATGGTTATGATTTTTCAGATGTCGAACAAATTGGCCATACAGAATTACCACAAAACTATGATCCAGAATATACAAGAAAAGCACTTGATGCTTGTTTAGAAAGACTACAAACTGACTATATTGACTCATTTGGATTGCATAATCCAAAATTAATGCACATTAGAAATGATGAAACTTTTGATACAATGGATGATCTGATCAAAGAAGGAAAAATAAAAGCAGCTCAAGTTGCACTGGGTCCAGCAATAGGATGGACACAAGAAGGATTAGAGGCAATGGATAGAAAAAGCATTTCATCAATACAAACAGTTTACAATATTTTAGAGCAAACTCCTGGAAATGAGTTAATTGAAAAAGCTGAAAAACAAGACGTAGGAATCTTAGTCAGAGTGCCAGACGCATCAGGAATTTTAACAGGTAAAGTAAAAGCTGATACAGTTATCCCAAACAATGATCATAGAAAAGATAGAAAGGCCGAATGGAGAAAGTCTGCACTAGAAAAAGTAGAACAGTTCAGACCAATTGCGGAACGTAACGGACTAAACATTACTGAATTTGCAATCAAATTTATTTTGTCGAAAAATAAAATTGCATCAGTTTTGCCTACAGTTGTAAATGAAGAAGAGATTGAAATGTTTGCATCAATTTCAGATGGAAAATATCTAAGATCCTCAGACATGAAAGAAATTGATGAACTATACAATACTTGGCCTGAATATGAATTAAAAGCAACACCTCAAACAAATTAGTTTGTAGATGAATTTTCCAATAGATTCGCAAAAAACTTTAAAAGTGATTGAAAGAATGAAGCTTGCCAAAATTGGCGAGTACGACAAATGGGAAGTAATAATCAAAAAGATCAAAAAAGAAGAACCATTAAACCCAGTGGAACTTGAATATTATACAAATCTCACAAGAATTTACAAAGATTCAAGCATCACAAGTAGGAGTAAGATATACCATACACTACTATCAGAACAGGATGAAAAACCGCCATGCAAAGTATGTGGTGATAATTCTTCGTTCTATTGCAACATGAATGACCAATATTTTTGTACAGTTCATGTAGTTGGACATGATGAAAACGAGCTCTAAGAGACAGGGATTGTTTCTTCTAAAGTAAATGAGCTTTCAACGAAATATTCGACTCGTGTTTTTTTGAATTCACGAGAGCTAAACAGAATACGATATTCATCAACATGAATTTGATCTTGAATTGTCTTTGCCATGTCATATGCCTCATCATGAGTCTTGCAGTGAATCATTGAAAAGACATTATATGGCCAGTCAGCATATGTAGGCCTCTGATAGCAATGACTAATCTGAGGAAATGATCCTAATGTTTCTCCAACTTCTGAGATTCTATCTTCTGGAACTTTCCAAACTATCATCCCATTTGCAGTAAACCCAACTTGTCTGTGTCGTAAGATGGCTGCAAATCTTCTCATTACTCCAATATCTTCATAATACTTCATTTTTTCAAATAATTCTTTTTCAGTAATTCCAAGACTATTTGCAGATTTTACAAATGGCTCATCGATAATTTCCATGTCTTTTTGTAATTCGCGGATAAAGTCTTTGTCTTGTTCGGTAGGTTCAAATTTTATATTTTTAACAATCTTTTTCTCTTCTGTTGGGGCAACTTCATGTTTCTTTTCTTCAACCATGTCAAGCTTTACACCAATCTTGAATAGTTGTAGAGTGGGAAGCATCCTTACTTTTTTTATTCCTTTTAGAACGTTGAACTTGGCAAGTTCTTCTTTTAAATCAGAACCAGGAGGAACAGCTAATGTGAACCATAGATTAAACTGATGATCACGTTCATAATTATGGCTAACACCAGGATGGCGATTAATTTGACTTGCAACATATTCTAATTTATCATGTTCAATCTCCATTGCAACTAGGGAACTAGTGTAACCAAGCTTCCTTGTATCAAAAATTGCACTTAGTTGTCTTAGAACTCCAATCTCTTTAAGTTGATTTAGACGTTCTTTTACGATTTCGGGGGTAGTGTCAAATTTTTTAGCAATAGCATCAAATGGTCGGGTTACAAGTGGAAATGTCCATTGAATTTCGTTTAAGAGTTCTTTATCTGATTCATCCATGGAAGTCATCAAGTCAGTAACTTGTCTATTCAATTAAAAATGTAGCTAGTATGTTACGCGTTAATTTTTAATACATAAATAGAAACTGAAACCTTTTTGATCGATGATAGTTGATTTAAGCCTTCAAGATAAAAAAGTGATTGTAGTTGGTGGAGGAAAAGAGGCACAAAAACGAATTAACTCTCTTTTAACACAAGAATGTGAGATCTTGGTAATCAGTGATTCTGTAAATTCTCAAATTAACAAATTAGCAAAAACAAAAAAAATCAGATTAAAAAAACAAAAGATTCAAGATATAAAATTCCTTTTACAATTCAAACCAAATTTGATCATTACCACCACTGATGACAAAAAGTTAAATCAAAAAATCATTAACGCTGCAAAGAGAAATAACATTATCGCATATAGTTCTGACAATCCCGAAGAAAGTGACTTTTCAAATCCTGCTATTATTAATTTTGAGAATATGATTCAAATTGCAATTTTTACGGGTGGTCGCAGCCCAGCTATGTCAAAGAAAATTAAAACAAAATCAGAAGCCATATTCAAGAAAATTATCACAAAAGAAGACATTGCTAATATCAAGATTCAAAAGATCGCAAGAAAACTAGCAAAAGAAATCATTCCCACTCAAGATCAGAGAAGAAAATATCTACGCAGTATCATGACTGATAATGGGATTGATCAGTTAATAAAAGACGGTCAGGTGAAAAAAGCTGAAAAGCGAGCCATTACAATATTGAGGAATTGGAAATGAATCAAAATATCATCAACGCACGTGTAACTTTTCGTAATTCACCAATCCATATTCTTGAGCAGTTTACGATAAGAGACATAGATAATGCCTATGAACAATTTAAAAAACATTCAGGACTTGATGAATGTGTAATTATTCAAACATGCAACAGAATTGAATTGTTTGGTAAATCAAAAACCAATAATTTAAACAAAATTATGAAGACATGGGCATCCCTTACTGGTCTTGAAGAAGAGATCTTTAATGAAAACGTGGAATTTGTTGAAAACCAAGAGGCACTTCATCATCTGTTAAAACTAACATCAGGATTAGATTCAATGGTATTAGGAGAAGAGCAGATTCTAGGTCAGATAAAAAATTCTATAACTTCGGCTAGAAATACAAAGGCATCGGGTCAACATCTTAACACTTTATTTGATAAGGCAATTAGAATTGGAACTAGAATTAGAAACGCCAGCGGCATTGGTCGCGGCGGTATTTCAGTTGGTTCTATGGCAGTAAAGCTTGCCGAAGAAAACATTGACGAGTTAAAGATAAAGAAAATTTTACTGATTGGGACTGGAGAAGTGTCCACTCTTGTTGCAAAATCATTACAAAGAAGAGGTTATGCTTTTGATGTTACAAGTAGAACTATTGGAAGGTCACAGGCATTTTGTGAAACAATGGGAGGAAAGCCAATCAAATTTGAAGAAGTTCTTTCAGGATTTGATAATTATGATGTATTGTTTGTGGCAACTACAGCACCATATTTTCTTGTAACCCATGAAAGAATAACTGAGGCGATGAAAGGCAAGAATAAAGGAATGATGATTTTAGATTTATCAAATCCAAGAACAGTTGATGAAAAAGTTGCAACAATTGGCGGAGTTAAATTGATGAATCTGGACCAAATTGCAGAAATGGTGGAAAAAAATATGAACGCACGATTGAACAAGGTAAAAACCGTTCAAAATATAATTAATGAGGAAGTATCCGTATTAGTGGCCTCAATGAAACGATTAGATGCAGAACCACTAGTAAAGGACGTATTCAAAAACATAGAGCATCTAAGAGAAAAAGAGTTACAAAAAGCACTACAAATGCTTGATGAAAAAGATGAGAAGAAGATAAAGATTATAGATGAATTAACAAGGGCAGTTGTAGAAAGTATTGTTTCAACCCCAATGAACAACATCAGGAAAGCATCAGAACAAGGCAAGCCAGATTTAGTGGAATTAGCAAGCAAACTTTTTGACTATAAAAAACAGAACCAGGCAGACTAGAATTATATTTTACCAAAAGAGAATTTCTAACATGTCATTTCCTGCCAGACGTCTGCGTAGATTGAGAGTATCTGAGAAAATGAGAGAATTAGTTCAGCAGACCACACTTTCTCCAAAAGATTTCATTTGTCCCGTATTTGTTCAGGAGGATCTTAAGACTAGAGTCAAGGTAGAATCAATGTCAGAGATTGAAAGACTCCCACTTGATGATGTAACCGATGAGGTAGGGACAATTAGTGATTTGGGAATTCCTGCAATCATGCTTTTCGGCATTCCAACTCAAAAAGATGAAGTAGGTTCTTCTGCATTTGATGATAATGGGATCGTTCAAAAAGCAATTTCTCAGATCAAACAAAATTTTGGAGACAAAATGGTAATAATGGCAGATGTGTGCCTATGCCAGTTTACATCTACCGGACACTGTGGAATTATTCATGGAAATAAGATTGATAACGATACTAGTCTTGATACACTTGCAAAGATTGCTGTTAGTCAAGCAAAAACAGGAGTTGATACAGTATCGCCATCTGCAATGATGGATGGTCAAGTTGCTGCAATAAGAAATGCACTTGATGATAAAGGATTCACAGATGTTTCAATAATGTCACATTCAGCTAAACATCGTTCTAACTTTTATGCACCATTTAGAGATGCCGCAGAATGTGCACCAAAGTTTGGAGACAGAAAGACATACCAAGTTCCATACACAAACGCTAGAGAAGCAATGATGGAAGTTGAAACAGACATTAATGAAGGAGTAGATATTGTAATGATAAAACCTGCACTATCTTACTTGGATTTAATAGCAGAGACTAGAAGAAGATTTAATATTCCTGTAGCAGCATATAGTGTCTCTGGAGAATATGCTCTAGTAAAGGGGGCTTCTCAATTAGGGTACGTAAATGAAAAAGATATCACAGAAGAGATCCTATACTCTATCAAAAGAGCAGGAGCGGACATGATAGTAACATATTTTGCAAAATCAGCATCTAGATTTCTTCAGGAATCATGAGAAACGACGAACGTTTTGAGATCGAAAGAGCATTTGATTTATTGCCACATGTAGTAGGAGCGAGTTGGGCAGTAATCTGGTTCAGAATGAAAGGAATCAAAAAACCCACAAGGGAGGAATATCGAGAGAAAACATTAGAATTTCTAAAGAAAATTGAGCCAATCTTTGACTCTTATCCAAAAGAAGAAGGATTTGCTGAAATTTGCAAGTATATTGATTTTAGAAAGAATGCAGAGTATGAAAAGATACAATCAGGAGAAAACGAAGAGATTGAAAAGAGATATGACAGGTATGTGGATTATGGTTAAATTTCCTTGTTTTGAGATATGTTTTGTGTGTAAAAATACTTCAAAATAACAATGAAACTTTATTCTATATCTAAAATTTAACCCTAAATCAAATTCTCATTCTGAGATCCCAAAGATCCAAAGTTTTAGGTTCAACTCCACGGGGATTCTACCACTTGTTTGGTTAATAATTTGGGTCCTAATCTCGTGTTATTTTATCAAACACGCAACTAGCTGTAAGATCTCCTGTAACATTGACCATGGTTCTAATCATGTCTAAAATTCTATCTACAGAAATTAACAACAAGATTCCAACTGGAGGAATGCCAACTGTAATGAGTATGGTAGATAAGACAATTACGCCAGCTCCTGGAACAGCAGGGGTTCCAATAGATGCCAAAAGTGAGGTTATGATTATTACTAAAATAGATATCATACTCAGCTCAATTGCAAAAAGCTGTGCCAAAAAGAAGACAGCTATTACCTGATACAAGGCAGTACCGTCCATATTCACAGTTGTTCCAAGCGGAATTACAAATTTTGAGACTCTAGTATCTATCTTTAGATCATCTTCTGCAGTCTTTAATGTCACTGGCATTGTAGCCATTGAACTTGCTGTTGAAAAAGCCAAAGTTTGTGGGTTACGGAATTTTGAAAATGTAGAAGACACTGATCTTTTTGCTACAAACTTTAAGAACAATGTGTATACCAGCAGCATGACTCCAAGACCCAGAACAACTGTTCCCATGTATGCTCCCAATCCAACCATTGTTCCTATACCAACTTTGGCAACCATTCCAACAATCAACCCAAAAACTGCAAACGGTACAATCTTCATGGAAATCAATAGAATGTGTAATGTTATTTTTTGAATTGATTCTAGTACATCAAGCAATGGTTTGACTGATTCTTTTGGAAGAACTGCCATTGATAGCCCTACAATGAGTGCCATTACCAAGATGCTAAACATCTGCCCTTCAAGATATGAAGAAATTGGATTTCTTGGAATTATGTTAGATACTACATTTGGAATATCATCTAACGAAAAGCCTTCTGTGACTTTCAAATCATCTTCAGAAAGATCATGTGTTTCTTGGAGGGCAGTAAGGTCTAAAATACTTCCTGGAGCTATTATTGATGCCAGAGATATTGCTACAAGTATAGCAATAGTTGTTGTAATTACAAAATAAATGCCAATACCAAATCCTAGAGTTTTTAGTTTATCTTTTGCTCCTAAATTAGCAATAGCTACTACAATTGATGCAAAAATTAATGGAACAATAATCATCAAAATTATACTCAAAAATATGTTGGCGGGAATTTTAAGATACGATGATAGAGAGTCTAAAGTATCATCATCTAGGCCAACACCAACATTGTCTCCTAAAATCAAACCCACTACTAGTCCAATGAGTAAAGAGACTATCACTTGGAGCCACAAATTTTTGAAAATGTAATTTTTTAATGTAATTTTATTTCACTTAAAGGAATCATCCACATCTTCCATAAAAGGAATTTAGCCTAAAATAGACGCAAGCACACATGAGATTTCTTATTTATCATGATTGTTCTGAGAAATCTGTTACCTTCCCCAAACCAAAGGCAACAAAAATATCATCATTACTGTGACAATTGGAATACAAATAAGATCAAATGGAAGTCCATATCGAACCATCTGTTTGATTGATACATGTCCACTACCAATCGCAATTGCATTTGGAGGAGTTCCAACTGGCATCATAAATCCATAACTTGTAGCAAATGCAACTGGTGCCATGAATAAAATAGGATCTAACTCTGTAGCACTTCCTAATACAGCCATAATTGGTAGTAATAAAGCAGCTACTGCAGTATTGCTCATTAGTTCACTTGTTAGCATTGTAATGGTGACAACAACCAGAACAATCAAGAAAAAGTCAAGATCACCAATAAACAACATCTTGTCTGCTATCCAAGTATCTAATCCTGTTGCAGTAAAACCACTAGCAAGTGCCAAACCACCTCCAATTAGGATTAAGACACCCCATGGAATCTTGCTTGCTGTTCTCAAATCCAACAAACGCTCTCTCTTTTGTCCAGATGGGAGTATCAATAATGCAGCCACGGCAACTAGAACTATCACATGATCTCCGACAAATGGAGCCAAGTCTTTCCAAAATAATCCTCGAGTTACCCATGCAATTGCAGTTGCAGCAAATATTATCAGAACAATTTTTTCATTTCTACTCCAGTTTCCAAGGTTTCTTAATTCTTCTGTAATGATGTTTTTACTTTTCAGTATTGGATTGCTGTTATCCAATCGAGCTGATGTAGTCATGTATACCCACAACACAAAAAGAGAAACAACACTTAGTGGAACTCCAACTAACATCCAATCAAAGAAGATTACTTCAACATCAGCCAGTGATTCACTGAGCGAAGCAAAAAGAGCATTAGGTGCCGTACCAATCAAAGTGGACATTCCTCCTAGACTGGCAGCATATGCAACTGAGAGTATCAAACAAGTTGCAAATCGTTTTTTCTGTGCAACATCGACTTGTGAGATAACTGCTATTGCAATTGGCAGTATTAACAGAGCGGTAGCAGTATTTGTTATCCAGGCACTAAGGGAGCCGGTGACAATAATAAATCCCAAAATGATATTTTTTGGTTTTGTTCCTACTATTTTCAGAGTGTTTAATGCAAATCGTTTGTGAAGATTTACTTTTTCTATTGTCTTTGCAACTAGAAATCCACCCATCAATAAAAATACCAACTTGTCACCATACGCAGAAATTACTTTGTCAATGTCTGCCACATTAAGCAGTGGAAATACAAAAAATGGAATTGATGCAGTAACATAAAATGGAATTGCTTCAGTAGCCCACCATATTGCCATCCAAGCACCTAATCCTAAAACAAGCTTGGCCTCAAATGCTAATCCATCTATAGGATAAGAGAGGATTATTGTAAATATTATGGGAGATAACACAAACCCTATAATTCGTAGTTTGTTATGTAATGGAATCCACTTATCAAAGTTAGTCATTAAAACAATTCATCTCGAGTTATCATCTAACTTTTTCTAATGAAATTTGCACAATTTAGGTACCAGTTTTGCCCGTATTGTGTTTGCCTTTAGATCTCTTTTTGCTAAGTCAATTACCCAGTTTTCAAGTAATTTTTGAGTTTTGTTAGCAGATAATTTTACAATATCATCATATTCTGAAATTTTGGC
>Ga0224508_10000998_pt1 | contig 25988 bp, 21 predicted proteins | sample SF_Jan12_sed_USG_4_FD_170157 | JGI IMG/M metagenome (GOLD analysis project Ga0224508, IMG submission 170157) | Sediment microbial communities from San Francisco Bay, California, United States - SF_Jan12_sed_USGS_21 | ecosystem: Environmental > Aquatic > Marine > Sediment | place: USA... | reverse complement strand
CGCCACGTTCTCGGTGGTCAAGAACACGCTGGCGCGCCGGGCCGCCGAGGCCTCGGAGCGCGAGGACATGCTGGAGCATCTGGTCGGTCCGATCGGCATCGTCTGGATTACGGGCGATCCTGCGCGGGCGGCAAAGGTGCTGACCGAGTTCGGCAAGGAGTCCGAGGAGCTCTTCGCGATCAAGGGTGGGCTTCTCAACGGCAGACCCTTCGGCGCAGAGCAGGTCGTGGCACTCACCAAGCTGCCGTCCCGCGAGGAGCTCCTCGCGAAGCTGGCCGGCGGGCTCGCCGCCCCGCTTCACGGCTTGAGCGCCCTGTCGCAGCCGCTCAACGAGCTTGGCGGCGGCCTCAGCCAGCTGCTGTCGGGTCTGCCCAACGCGCTGAACCAGCTTCGTACCCAGAAAGAAGCGGCCGGCGGCTGAGCCGCGCCCGCGCACACGTTTTCGACGACACCCGAATCAGGAGACACGAAAATGGCGATGACCACGGAGGAATGGATCGACGAGCTCAAGGAGATCTCGGTACTCGAGCTCTCCGAGCGCATCAAGGCACTGGAGGAGACCTTCGGCATCACGGCGGCCGCGGCCGCTCCGGTTGCCGTCGCTGCGGCCCCGGTCCCGGCCGGCGACACCGGCGATGACGGCGGCGGCGAGGAGCAGACTGACTTCACGGTCTCACTCGAGGGCGCCGGCGACAAGAAGATCCAGGTGATCAAGGTCGTCCGCTCGGTGACCGGTTTGGGTCTCAAGGAGGCCAAGGCCCTGGTCGACGAGGCTCCCAACCCCATCAAGGAAGGGGTCCCGAAGGACGAGGCCGAGCAGATCAAGGCGCAGATCGAGGAGGCCGGCGGCGAGGTCAAGATCTCGTAGCCAGGTCCCGGTGCCTGCCGCGGGCCACCCCGCGGCAGGCACCGCACGGACGCGCAGTGCCGCTCGCTCTGATCGGTACCATCCCGACCCCCCCGCCCGGCCGCTCGATGCAGGTACGCCCCAACGAACCCGTGCTCGCGGGCGCCTTCCGCAAGGACCCCGCCGACGAGGCCTTTCTCGCCGACTTCAACCAAGCGCTCGCCGACTTCGAGGACGCCTCCTACGACGACCTTCCCGAGGAGCTTCCGACCCTTCACGTGATCGGGGCGCCGCGCTCCGGCACCACGCTGCTCTACCAGGTGCTGGGCAGCGGCTTGGATGTCGGGTACGTCAACAACCTCGTCGCGGTCTTCTGGAGGGCGCCGGTCGCCGGCCTGAGGCTGGCGCGCAAGCTCGGGCTCGACCGGCTGGAGTCGTCGTTCGACTCGGCGTTCGGCCGTACCACCGGTGTATCCGAGCCGCATGAGTTCGGATACTTCTGGAACTACCACCTCGGCTATCCCGATCTGGCCGAGCGCGGCCCCGGGCACGAGGCGACGATCGATTGGGAGCGTCTTGCTCGGGTGATCATCAACATGTCGGCGTGCATCGGCCGGCCGATCAGCTTCAAGCCGATGCTGCTGATCTGGCATCTGGAAGCGCTGGCGAGGTGGATGCCGCGCACCTGCTACGTCTGGATTCGACGCGAGCGCCGCACCACGGCGCTCTCGCTCTTGAAGATGCGCCGTTCGTTGAGGGGCACCGAGACCGAATGGGCCTCCTTGAAGCCGTCTGCCGTGCCCGATGACGACCCGCCGTGGCGACAGGTCGCCGCTCAGGTGGTGCTGCTCGAGCAGCGCATCGCGAGCGCGGCTCACGCACTCGGCCCTGAACGCGTGCTCCAGGTGCACTACGACGACCTCTGCGCCGAGCCGATGGCCGCGCTGGAGCAGACACGCGACCTGCTCGGTCGCCATGGCTACGCGCCAGAGATCCGGCTGGACCATCTCGAGCCATTCTCGCCGCAGCGCAATCCCGAGCTCGAGCGCGAGTTCGGCGAGCGGGTCGACGAGGCACTCGAGGACGTCGAGCGACAATTGGGGGAGAGCGTAAGTGAGTGACACACCGACGGTGCTCGGGCGCATCGAAGCGCCCTTGGTGAACACCAACGAGCCCGACGCCCAGGTGATCGAGCTCCCGCTCCAGGCCTTCTCGCAGATCGCCGCCGGCGACCACGTGTGCACTCTCGAGACCAGCAAGGCGACCGTCGAGGTGGAGTCGCACCTCGCGGGATACGTCGGGCGGCTGACGATCAAGCTCGATGACATCATCAGCGCGGGCGACCTCATCTGCGAGGTGTTCGATGCGATGCCCGACGAGACGCAGGCCGTAGGGGCGAGCGCCGCGGCAGGCGCAGCCGGCGTGAAGATGACAAAGAAGGCAGAGGCGCTCGCAACGGAGCTCGGCGTGGGTCCCGCCAATCTTCCCACGGGTCGGTTCGTGACCGAGAAGGACGTTCGGGCGGCCGCGGCCTCCGCCGCGCCCGTGGAGCTCGCCGATGACCTCGTGGCGCGGATTGGCGACACTGCCCTGGTCGTGTTCGGCGGCGGCGGGTTGGGCAAGACCATCATCGACCTGGCGCGGGCCGCGGGCAGCTACGAGGTGATCGGGATCGTCGACGATGGGCTCGAGGCCGGCACGGAGGTGCTCGGCGTGCCCGTCATCGGCGGCCAGCGCTGCCTCGCGCCGCTGGCAGAGGCCGGCCTCGGATACGCGGCGAACGCCGTCGGGGCGATCGGCAGGATCGCGACCCGCACGAAGGTGAGCGACCTCATCGCCGACGCCGGACTGCGCGCAGCCGTGCTGGTGGAGCCGACGGCGTCGGTCGCCGACTCGGCCGAGCTGCAGGAGGGCGTCCAGGTCTTCGCGCAAGCGGTGGTGTCGGCTGCGGCCAGAGTCGGCGCCAACACCATCGTCAACTCGGGCGCGATCGTCTCGCACGATTGCCGGATCGGCGCGAACAGCCATATCGCTCCCGGCGCGATCCTGGCCGGCGAGGTCACCGTCGGCGAGGGCACGTTGATCGGCATGGGTGTCACCGCCTCGGTGGGTTTGAGCATCGGTGCTCGCGCCGTGGTGGGCAATGGCAGCGTGCTCACTGCCGACGTGCCCGACGGCACGTTCGTCTCGGCCGGAAATGTCTGGACCGGCGAGCGGAACTAGCCCGAGGCGCCGTCCCTAGGCGATGTCGGCGGTGCGGCTGCGCTGTGATCGCAGGGTGCGAAGGACGTAGCGGGTGCCGCCGACGAGGCCCCTCTCCTCGGCTTCTCCGCGCAAGATGTTGAGGCCGTCGCGCAGTCGGAACCAGCGGGCTCCGGTGGCGGAGATCGGGCGGGCCGCCAAGCCGTCGGGAACCGGATAGCCGTAGATCTCGAGCACCGGTAGCGCGATCTCCTCGATGCGCCGCTGCGTGGCGCGATCCATCTGGGAGTCGTACTTGCGCTGATTCTGGCTCATAACCGACGTCTGCCCGTGTGCGGCTCCCGTCGGCTCGGCCTGGCCCGGCACGGTGAGCATCGAGGCCTCGAACTCCAGCCCCAAGAACTTTGTAAGGCGGCGGAGCTCCGCGCCGGGGTCGTTCAGCACGTCCTCGAAACGTACTTCGATGGCGCTGAACGGGTACCGCGCCGCCTGGCGCCGGAACTCGCTGATTTCATCGACCCAGCGCTGGGCGGCGCGGAACATGTTCTTGCCCCACGTACGGTGCGATGACAGGGCCTGATCGCGAGCGTCGCGCACGATGTGCACGATCCGCGCGTTGGGGAAGAGCCGCACGAGCGCGTCGACGTGGATCAGGTACTCGGGGGTCTTGTCGCCCCAGAGCACGTCGCTGTCGGCGTCGGCTCCCGTCGCGTACCGCATCAGAGCCTCGTAGACGCCCTGCAGGCTGAAGTCTGCGCATCGCGCGTGCCATTCCGGAGCGGTGATGACCGGCTCATCGATCGCCTCGCAGTCCTCGAAGTACGGCAGCCGGCGAGCCTTTGCGTAGAAGTCCAGGAACTGCCTGCGATCGGATAGGTCGCCATAGCTCTCCCAATTCTCGATCCAGTACGGCAGGAAGTGGGTCTCGACGACAGACAGCGATATCCGCGAATGGGCGCTCAGCATCTCGCGCAGCATCTTCGTCCCGGAGCGAGGCATCCCGACCACGAAGATCGGTGATCCCTGCGCACTTTTCCGTGAGGCGGCGGGTTGAGCCGCTAGCCGAGCGAGGGCGTCCACGAGCGAACCCTATCCGGGCACGAGGTGGCCGTGGTTAGCTGCGTATGAAGCCGGCGTTCTCTTGGGAGGAGTGTGCTCATAGCTTGGCGCCGTGGATCCCGAGCACGGCGTCGCGCACGTCGCCCACGCCGGGCAGCATCACGTCCTCGAGGCTGGGCGCGGACGGGATCACGCCATCACGCGCCGCCACGCGACGCACCGGGTGTCGCAGCTGCCCCCACGCAGCCTCGCTCACCAGCGCCGCGATCTCGGCGCCGATGCCCGCCGTCAGCGTGCCCTCCTCGGCGGTGATCAGTGCCCCGGTACGGCTGATCGAATCGAGAATGGGCTCCACGTCGAGGGGCAGGAGCTCGCCGAGCACCACGATCTCGCAGAACAGCTCGTGCTCGACGATCAGCTCGGTGGTCGCATCGACGACGATGGGCAGCATGCCCCCGTACGTGACGATGGTCGCCGCCGCCTCGTCGAAGTCGTTGCCGGAGAGCGTCATCGCGGGGTACCGGCCGGAGCCCTCTCTGACACTCAGCTGGTCGATGTATCCCGCCTCCGGGCGTCGGTTCGGCCTGCCGTACATGAGCTTGTTCTCGATGAGGAAGACCGGATCGTCGTCGTCGATGGCCGCCCGCATGAGCCCGCGGAGGTCGTGGTACTCGCTGGTGGCGACCATCCGGATGTTCGGCACGCCCATCAGCAGCTTCTCCAGCGACTGGCTGTGGGTGGGTCCATAGCCGCGACGCCCGCCCATGGGCGTGCGCACCACCAACGGCAGAGCCACCTGATCGTCGTACATCTCCCGGAACTTGGAGATGCCGTTGACGATCTGATCGAAGCCCAGAGCGATGAAGTCGCCGAACATGATCTCCAGCACCGGCCGGTAGCCGCGCAGGGCCATCCCCGAGGCCACGCCGAACAGCGATGCCTCACTGATGGGAGTCGTGATGACCCGCTCGGGCCACCGGTCGCTGAGCCCCTGGCTGACCTTGAACGCACCGCCATACGGATCCAGCAGGTCCTCGCCGATGAGGTAGACGTCATCGCGGCGCTCGAACGCGTCGTGGAGGGCGCCGTTCAGCGCCTGCACGCAGCGCTCTGCCCTCACGCCTGGACGGCTCCAGCCACGGGGGCGGCCAGCGCGGCCTCCCGCGCTTCAGCGACCCTGCGTGCTGCGGACTGCTCGATCTGGGTGCGCAGATCCGGCGCGATGCGAGCGGCGATCAAGCCGATGGGGTCGAAGGCGCGCCGGGCCTCGATCTCCGCCGGGTCCCGCGTGTCATCGCCCTTGCTGTGCGGGCTGAACCGGTAGGTATCGAGCACGAGGAAGAACGGCTCTCCCGTCGCGCGGATGCGCTCCACGGCGTTGCCGGCCGTGGCGTGGATCTGCTCGACGTCGGTGGTCTCGATCTGCGCGGTCGGGATGCCGAAGGCCGCGGCGCGCGCGCCGATCGAACCGGACACCGCGAGCTCCTCTGGCGTGGATTGCGCGTAGTGGTTGTTCTCGACCACCACCCAGAGCGGCAGGCGCCAGAGCGAGGCCATGTTGAGGCACTCGTACAGCGCTCCTTGACCAAGCGTGCCGTCGCCGATGAAGACGGTGGTCACCGCACCGCTCCTGCGCTCGCGCTCGGCCAGGGCGATGCCGGTCGCGACCGGCACGATGCTGCCCTGGATGCCGTTGGAGTAGAAGTTGCCGCGGCACAGATGCTGGCTGCCGCCCTTGCCGCCGCAGGTGCCGGTGGCTCGCCCGGTCACCTCGGCGATGAGCCCCTCGACATCGTCGGTGAACGCCACGTAGTGGCCGTGGCAGCGGTGGTTGCTGAAGATCACGTCCCGCTCCGCATCGAGGTGCGATATGACGCCGACGGCGGTCGCCTCCTGCCCGATGCAGGTATGGGTAGTGCCGTTGATCTCGCCGGCCGAGAACATCTCGAGCAGGGTCTCTTCCAAGCGTCGAATGACGCACATCTGCTGATAGAAGTGGGCGAGATCGGACGTCACGGCGACGTGGCCCCTCGAGGGCGCGGACCGTTTCCGCGCACCGGTCGTTCGGGGTGCCCGTGACTATAGATGGAGCGCCCTACGGCTGCGCCGCCGCGTGGCCGCTTAGCGCTAGCGCGCGACGCGGCGGATTGGCGCAGCCTCGCGCTTCCCGGCCAGGAAGAAGTCGGGGCCCACCAAGCCCATCAGGGCGGCGAAGCCTCGCTCGCGTGCCGTGCGCCCATCGGCCGATCAGCTCGCGAATCTGCGGCTGCCGGACGAGCGAGCTGAGCGGTTGTATCGACCATTTCTCACGCTTGAAGCGCCGCCAGCACGCGCGCTCCGGGCTCTCGCACAGGTGGCCCAGGCTGTCGATCAGGATGCGAGGCCGTCGTCGATGTCACTGACGGCGAGTTGCTCGAGGACGCGATCCAAGGGGAGATCGACCGTGTCGGCATCCAAGCGGCGGCCCGCAGCGCAGCGCGCCCGGTCGTCGGCCGACCGGGTGGTTCGCGCGAACCACAGTTGGTGTTCCCGGTTGGCGCGATAAGGGGTCCGCGCCGGCCGGGGCTTCTGGTCAGGAGGGGGGCTCGGCAGATCACGATCGCTCCTTGGAGAATGCGCTGGACGCATACGCGCAGGGCCGTGTGCCACCCCGCCTCACGCACCAGACGGAAAGCCCGACCGCGATCGCCACGCTCCGGCCGAGGGGGGCGGCGGGAGTGACGTGGGTGATGTCGGGCATTCGCGGCAACGGGCTCTGCGGTCTGATGAACCCAGAGAACCAGGTACGTATGGCGTCGGCGTGTGGACGACGTCGGTACCTTTTGCTTTCGTCCCGTGCGCGTGTCCCCGATCCCCATTCTCGCCGCCGCCGCCCTGTTCGGCTCCCTTGCCGCGCCTATCGCCGCGGCCGACGCGGTGATCAGCAACGGCGCCTACCGCATGGGCGCCGACGTCTTCTGGAGCCGGGGCATCGTCGGCACCGGCTCCACCGTGGCCATCCTGGACATGGGCTTCGGTGGGCTCGAGAAGTCGATTGCGGCGGGCGAGCTGCCCGCGCAAGGGATGGTGCTCCGGAGCTTCGATGACGAGTACGGCCTCGATGGCCGTACCCCCGTTGGATCTCAGACCCAGCACGGCACTCGGATGGCGGAGATCGTCCACGACGTCGCGCCGGGTGCGCAGCTGCTGCTGGTGAACTATCACACGCAGGACGAGTTCCAGGACGCCGTGGACTGGGTGATCGCACGAGCGCCCGCTGTGATAAGCCACTCGAACTCGTTCCTGACCCCGCCCTACGACGGCACCGGGCCGAGCGCCGCCGCCGTCAACCGCGCCGCGGCCGCGGGGATCCTCTGGGTCAACTCAGCCGGTAACTTCGCTAAGCGCCACTGGACCGGCCGAGCATCTGCCGCCGGGACGATCTTTCCGCTCGAGGTCGCACCCGGGCAGGTCCTCTCCTACAGCATCACGCCCTTCGGCACGTCGAGCGATCGCGTGCATGCGGAGCTGCAGAAGCGCGGCGCCTCCGGGGTCTGGGCCGAGCAGACGAGCGTCAGCGCAGGTCCGGACGGCGCCCTGACCGACACCCTCGTGAGCGATGGCGGGGAGTGGCGCCTACAGCTGACCCAGACCGTGGGGAGCGATTCGCTGGTCCGGATCTTCTCGCGCACGATCGGCTTCGGGGGCCTGGCGGCCGGAGACGGCAGCATCCCGACGCCGGGCGACGCCGCCGGGTCGCTTACAGTGGGGGCCGTCCCGTGGACCGGGACGGACCTCGCGCCGTACTCCTCTCGGGGGCCGACCCAGGACGGCCGCCCGAAGCCCGATGTGGTCGGGCCCACCTACGTAACGGCCAACCGGGAGTGGCCCGGCACCGCGGGTACCTCGGCCGCCACTGCTCATGTGGCGGGTGCAGCGGCCCTGATCGCCGACGAGCAGCGTGCGGTCGGCGGCCCGACCGACCTCGCGACCCTGCGCGGGCGCCTCACCGGTGCGGCGTTCGACCTCGGTGATCCCGGGATCGATCCGTCCTACGGCGCAGGCATGGTCCGCCTCGATGCGACGCCTCCCAAGGTCACCCTCGCGGTGAACGACGACGCGCGGCCTCAGTTGGTCGGCCTCGTACGCGATCAAGGGACCATCGGCGAGGTGGTCGTCTCCATCGACGGCAGACGGGTCAGGTCGCTCCGCTCGGCCCAGATCCGAATGCGTCTGCCGCGCATGAAGGCCGGGCGCCACCGCGTGGTTGTGGCGGCGAGCGATACATCGGGAAATCGCGTGACGGCTGGGCAATGGGTCCGCGTCGAGCGCTAGCACTGGCCGTCGGGCTCGCGCTCGCCGTCGTCGGTGCCGCACCGGCGACGTCTTCGCCGGTCGCGGTCGAGGTCCAGACAGAGCCCGGCAAGGCGGGCCTCGCCGCCCAGGCGCTGCGCACCGCAGGCCACGGCATCGATCGCCGGGACGGGGCCTCCCTGCAGGTCGCCGTCGAGCCCACGGAGATCGCCGGGCTCCAGGAACTGCCGGGTGTCGCAGCGGCGGGCACCGCCCCCACGGCATTCGGGGACGCGATCACGAGCATCGGCTTGCAGCGCAGCGGCGCGGCCGCCTTCGCGCCGATCTCCGGCGGTGGATCCGGGCTGATCATCGCGGTGCTCGACCTCGGCTTCGGGCCACACATCGCCACCCGCCAGGCAGAACGCGAGCTCCCGCCGCCGCCGCGGCTCGTGCAGGTGTCCTTCGATCCGATCAACGGACTGGCCGGACGCAACGCCTACGGCAACGCGACCAATCATGGCGAGCTGGTGGCCCAGACGGTCTATGACTACGCGCCGAAAGCGCGCTACGTCTTCGCGAACTACCGCACGCGCCAGGACTTCGTGCGTGCGGTCGATTGGCTCGCACAGGTGAGGCCCAACATCGTGGTGCACTCCAACAGCTTCCTGGAAGGTCCGTTCGATGGCACCGGTCCGGAGGCCCAGGCGGTCGATCGGGCCGCCGCGGCCGGAATCCTCTGGTTCAACTCCGCGGGCAACTACGCCCAGCGTCACTGGGAGGGCCCTTGGGTCGACGTCGACGCGGATGGCGCCCTGGACCTCGGCATCGACAACGAGTGGACCTTCGAGCGCGAGCTCGGAATGCCGACCACCTTCACCCTCAGTTGGGAGTCGCCCGCGTCCGCCACGAGCGACCTCGCGCTCGCGCTGGAGCGCAAGGAGTCCGATGGCAGCTGGTCGCAGGTCACCGCGGCCGACGACGATCAGACCGCCGGCGCTCGGGAGTCGGAGCGGTTCGTGGGGTACCGCGACGGCAAGGGCGGCACCTTCCGCGCCCGGGTGACCCGCTCGAGCGGCCCCCCGCCGAAGGCGATCACGATCTTCTCTCGTGAGATCGATCTCGAGGGCGCCGGCGGCTCTGAGGACTCGAGCCAGCCCGGGCCCGGCGATGCCGCGGGTGCGATCAGCGTGGGAGCGGTCGACTGGCGGGGCGACGGGCGCAAGACCTACTCATCCGTGGGACCGACCGACGACGGGCGTCGCAAGCCCGATCTGGTGGCACCGACGAACACCCGCGTGCAGGGGCGAAGCGGCGCCCGGCGCGTCGGTGGAACCTCCAACGCGGCTCCGAACGCGGCCGGTGCCGCCGCAGTGCTGATGGGCACGCTGCGCAAGGCGGGTCTCGACTTCAGCGCGGCCGCCGTTCGTGAGCGGCTCTTCCAGCGGCCCTTCGACCTCGGCGACCCCGGCTTCGACTTCCGCTTCGGTGCCGGCCGGGTCAGGATCGAACACGACGCCCCCGTATTGAGGCCCGAGCGCCCGGCGCCCTTCGCGTTCGTCCGTGGTCGGATGCGCGCCAGCGTGGCACCGCTCGACGCCTCCCGGCTGGCCAATTGGCAGCTCAGCGTCGACGGCCTCCCCGTGACTCCGCTGCGCCGCACGGAGCACATCGGGCCACTGCTCGACACGCGGCGGCTCTCAGACGGTTGGCACCGGCTCCGCGTGGTCGCGCAGGACTGGCCCGGCAACGCCGGCGTCGGAGAGTGGTGGGTTAGGGTCGACAACACGGCTCCCCGCCTGGTAGTGCGGCGCACCAAGATCGCCGCCCGACAGCGTCCTGTGCTGCCGCAGGGCATCGAGCTGCAGGAGCGCACCCGGCGGGTACGCACCGCGCGCCGCGCTCCGCGCGCGGTGCGCATGCGGATCCTCGCCCGGGACAACTTCGGCGGGCGCCTGCGTGTGGGCGTGCGGATCCTCGATCGGCGCGGCAAGCGGCTGGGCTCCCGGAGCATCGGCGTCAAGCCGGGTGCCGGCCGATGGATCTCGGTCGGGAAGTTGCGCCGCGGCCGCTACCGGGTGCAGCTGCTGATGCGCGACGTTGCGGGCAATACGACACGGGCCGGGAAGCGAATCCTCGTCAGGTAATTCGAATCGCCGACGGAGCCGTTGACTCAGCTGGTGCGATTGCGCACAATTCGCGGATCTCTCGACCCAGCAGGAAGGGGAATGCATGCCACTCGACCGCGAATTGAAGAGTCAGCTCCGTGACCGCGTCTCGACCGCGAACAAGTCCAACGTCGACGAGGTGACCGCCGCCGTCGAGGAGGCGCGCAGCACGCTCCCCGAGGACGACAAGGACTACGCCCGCCTCAGCGGCTGGCTGGAGGACCTCGCCTCGGTCGCCGGCGGCTCGGTTCCCGGCAAGTTCGACTGACGTCGCGCTCAGCGCCGGCCACGGGCCGGAGTGAGCTGATCGAGTACGCGCTGCAGGCGGCGCGTCTCCGCGAGCGCGTTCACCTGCCGTCGGTCGCGGCTGATGTTGACGCCGCGCCGGATGCGCTCCTCCCTCCCTTCGCGGGCCTCGACCCAGCGCTCGTATTCGCGAATGAGGTCCAGCAGGGTGTTGGCGATATCGCGATGCTCGGCGGGTAAGAATGGCGCCTCATTGACGGTGAGACTGCCGTCAGCCGCGCGGTAATGGAGCTTTGCGCCGTCGCCCACTGCGACGATCCCGGTGATTGACGTCCGGATCTGGGCGCCGCGCCACTCCCGCTTGAGCACTTCGGCCTCGACCGCCGGGCGGAAACCGAACGCGCGTAGGCGGCGTCGCTCGGCGGGTGCGGACCACTGGGCGTGCGCCGTCGCGATGACGCGCGCGATGCGCGACGTGAGAGCCGTGTCATCGGCGTCGTTCATGAAGATCAGGGGGCGGGTACGTCGAAGATTTGCAATTCGCGACGTAGACGCTTAGAATACCGTCTCTTGGCCGTCAGTCCATCCTGATTACGCCTGCTTTTTTCCTGTTGCGCCGCCGCCAGCTAGTGACAACGCCACATCTGTCGGTGTCGTTCGTCTTTGCCTGTCGCAGTTCGGCAGTCACCGCCCCGCCGATGCCAGGAGGCATTGAAGAGTGAGCACACGAGCCCGTGAACGCCGCTCCTTCTCCCGACTCGACAAGGTACTGGATGTCCCGAATCTGATCGACATCCAGAAGTCCTCGTACGAGTGGTTTCTCAATGAGGGTCTGAAGGAGACCATCCGAGATGTCTCACCGATCGAGGATTTCACGGGGACGCTCGCCGTCGAGTTCGGGAAGTACACGCTGGGCGGCTGGGAGCCCGGGATGGATCTCGAGGAGATCCAGCCGAACAACATGATCCGCGAGTGCCGCGAGAAGGATCTCGTCTACGCGGCGCCGCTCACCATGGAGGTCGCGTTCATCAACCGGGAGACCGGTGAGATTCGCGAGCAGAAGGTCTTCATGGGCGATCTGCCGCTCATGACCACGGCCGGCACCTTCATCATCAACGGCACCGAGCGGGTCGTCGTGACCCAGCTCGTGCGGTCACCGGGTGCCTATGTGATGGAGCCCAAGGATCCCGAGAAGCAGGTCTTCATCGCCAACCTCATGCCGGCGCGCGGCTCCTGGGTTGAGCTCGAGATCGACAAGCGCGCATGGTCAACGTGCGGATCGACCGCAAGCGCAAGCTGCCGGTCACCACGCTGCTGATGGCGCTCGGCTACACCCGCGATGACATCGTCAACCTCTTCCCGAGCTCGCTCAACCCAAAAGAGGTCAATCCCTTCATCCGCAACACCCTCGACAAGGACGACACCGAGGGCGCACCCGAGAGCGGCAACAAGAAGAGCCTCAAGGAGATCTCAGAGGTCGCCGGCGAGATGGAGAAGCTCGCCGAGGGCATGGACGCGCTCCCCACTGACGAGCGCGCCGAGGTCCAGGCGGAGATCGAGAAGCTCGAGGCGAAGCTCGACCTGCGCGCCGGCGAGTCGATGCAGCACGCGCTCATCGAGGTCTTCAAGAAGCAGCGCCCGGGTGAGCCGCCGACGGTGGACAACTCGCGCTCGCTGGTCCGCTCGCTGTTCTTCGATCCAAAGCGCTACGACCTGACCCGCGTGGGCCGGTACAAGCTGAACGCGCGTCTCAACCTGGAGCTCGACTCCGACGTGCGCACGCTCAGCAATCCTCGCTTCACCGGCCGAATCAGCGGCATGGACGACGACATGGTGGAGGTGGTGCGCCGGCTCATCGACCTGCCGCTCCGCGTCGGTGCGGACGTCGATGTCAAGGACCTCGCCGCCGAGACGGCCCTCGCGCCGCGCGACGAGATCGCCGGGGAGCTCGACGAGTACGAGCACTTCGGCAACCGCCGCCTACGTACGGTCGGCGAGCTGATCCAGGAGGCGTTCCGCGTCGGCTTCTACCGCATGGAGCGAGTCGTCCGCGAGCGCATGAGCACCGAGGACGTCGACACGATCACTCCGCAGACGATCATCAACATCCGTCCGGTGGTCGCAGCGCTCAAGGAGTTCTTCGGCTCCTCGCAGCTGTCCCAGTTCATGGACCAGACGAACTCGCTGGCGGGCCTCACCCACCGGCGCCGCCTCTCGGCGCTGGGCGCGGGCGGGCTCACGCGTGAGCGGGCTCCGATCGAGGTGCGCGACGTGCACCCGACCCACTACGGCCGCATGTGTCCGATCGAGACGCCAGAAGGGCCGAATATCGGTCTGATCGGCTCGCTGGGCAGCTACGCGACAGTGAACGAGTTCGGCTTCATCCAGACGCCGTACCGGGTGGTGAAGAAGGGCAAGATCTCCGACACGATCGAGCGGCTCGACGCGACGCAAGAAGAGCACAAGACCATCGCCCAGGCCAACGCCGACATCGACAGCAAGGGCAAGCTGGTAGGGCCGGTGCTCTGCCGCCAGGGTGGCGAGCCGGTCATGGCCGAGCCCGAGGACGTCGACTACATGGACGTCTCGCCCGAGCAGATCGTCTCGGTCGCGACCTCGCTCATCCCGTTCCTCGAGCACGACGACGCCAACCGTGCCCTGATGGGGGCCAACATGCAGCGCCAGGCGGTGCCGCTGATGGTGACCGATGCGCCGCTGGTCGGCACCGGCATGGAGCGGCGGGCGGCCATCGACAGCGGCGACGTCGTGGTGAGCCGGACCGACGGCTTGGTGGTCGCGGTCGACGCGAACCACCTGATGATCGAGGACCCGCAAGGGGAGCTTGAGCACTACGGGCTGCACAAGTTCACCCGCAGCAACCAGGGCACCCTGATCCACCAGAAGCCGATCGTGACTCTGGGCGACAAGGTGACGGCCGGCGAGGTGCTCGCCGACGGCAGCTCGACCGACCAGGGCGAGCTCGCGCTCGGCAAGAACATCCTCGTGGCCTTCATGAGCTGGCAGGGCTACAACTTCGAGGACGCCATCATCATCTCCGAGCGGCTCGTCAAGGACGATGAGCTCTCCTCGATCCACATCGAGGAGTACGAGATCGACGCCCGCACGACCAAGCTCGGCGCCGAGGAGATCACGCGCGACATCCCGAACCGCTCCGAGGAGTCCCTCGCGGACCTCGACGAGCGCGGCATCGTGCGCGTCGGTGCCGAGGTCAGCTCGGGGGACCTGCTCGTGGGGAAGGTCACGCCGAAGGGCGAGACCGAGCTCACCGCCGAGGAGAAGCTGATCCGCGCCATCTTCAAGGAGAAGGCCGGAGAGGTTCGCGACACCTCGCTGAAGGTGCCTCACGGTGAGGGTGGGAAGGTCATCGACGTCAAGACGTTCAGCCGTGACGACGGTGACGACCTGTCGCCGGGCGTCAACGAGCTGGTGCGCGTCTACGTGGCCAAGCGCCGCAAGATCGCCGAGGGCGACAAGCTGGCCGGGCGCCACGGCAACAAGGGCGTCATCAGCAAGATCGTTCCCGAGGAGGACATGCCCTTCCTCGAGGACGGCACGCCCATCGACATGATCCTCAACCCGCTCGGCGTGCCGAGCCGAATGAACATCGGTCAGATCCTCGAGACCCACCTCGGCTGGGCCGCCTGCCACGGCTGGAACGAGGAGGACGACAAGGGCACCCCGGTGCGAACTCCGGTGGCGTCGCCCGTGTTCGACGGCGCCAGCCCGGCAGACGTCGACGATGCGCTCATCAAGTGGGTGGAGAGCCACCCGGACAGCCCGATCAACCTCACGGTCAAGGACAATCGCGAGGGACGAAAGGCCTCCGGCAAGCTGAAGCTCTACGACGGGCGCACGGGCGAGCCGTACGACGGCAAGGTGACCGTCGGCTACATGTACATGCTGAAGTTGCTGCACCTGGTCGACGACAAGATCCACGCGAGGTCGACCGGCCCGTACTCGCTCGTCACCCAGCAGCCCCTGGGCGGTAAGGCCCAGTTCGGTGGGCAGCGCTTCGGTGAGATGGAGGTGTGGGCGCTCGAGGCCTACGGCGCCGCGTACACCCTCCAGGAGATGCTCACCATCAAGAGCGACGACACCGTGGGCCGCGTCAAGGCTTACGAGGCCATCGTCAAGGGCGAGAACATCCAGGAGCCCTCGGTTCCCGAGAGCTTCAAGGTGCTCCTCAAGGAGATGCAGAGCCTCGGACTCGACGTCAACGTGCGGGGCGAGTCGGGCCCCGAGCTGGTGGGCCACGAGGAGGACGACGATCTGCTCCGCGCTGCGGAGGAACTGGGCATCGACCTCTCCGGCGGACTCGGGAGCGCCCAGCGCGCCCCGGCGGCCGAGAACGGAGGCGACGCAGGCGAAGCAGCCGAGACCGAGGAGGCGGTTGCGACGGCGGAGCCCTCCGAGTCAGACGACACGACGTAAGGGCAGCTCCGGGCCGGCCATGAGCGCCGCGCCCGGCAACGGCGACTGCAGGGGTCGGGTGCCCGCGAGCACCCGAGTGCAAAGAGAGAGGCTCTCACCAAGTGATCGACATCAATAACTTCGACTCCATCTCGATCGGCCTGGCGTCACCGCGCCAAATCCGGCACTGGTCACACGGCGAGGTGACAAAGCCGGAGACCATCAACTACCGCACGCTCAAGCCTGAGGCCGACGGCCTGTTCTGCCAGAAGATCTTCGGCCCGGTCAAGGACTGGGAATGCGCCTGTGGCAAGTACAAGCGCATCCGCTACAAGGGCATCATCTGCGAGCGCTGCGGCGTCGAGGTGACCCGGGCTAAGGTGCGCCGCGAGCGCATGGGCCACATCGATCTGGCCGCCCCCGTGAGCCACATTTGGTTCTTCAAAGGCGTGCCGAGCCGAATCGGCTACATGCTCGACATCGCTCCGAAGGAGCTCGAGAAGGTTCTGTACTTCGCCGCCTCGATCGTCACGAACGTCGACGAAGAGAAGCGGACCGAGGACGTGGACTCCCTCCAGGATCAGGTGAACGGTTACATCGACGAGCTGCGCGCCGACAACGAGCAGCGCGCGCTAGAGCTCAAGGAGCGCCTCGACCGCCGCACCACGTGGCTCGAGGAGGGGACCACCAAGGACTTCACCGAGGACGACCTCTTCTGGATCGAGGACCTCGAGCGCGACCGGGAGAGCGACGACCCCGAGGCCAAGCGCGAGCTGACCGACGCCGACAAGCAGCAGGCCGGCGCCGAGCTACGCTCGGACACCGAGCTGGCGATCGCCGACATGGAGCGCTACACCGAGGAGGCCATCGAGCGCCTCACTCAGGCATGGACCCGCTTCAAGTCGCTCGGGCGGAGCGAGATCATCGATGACGAGCAGCTGTTCCGCGAGATGCGCGACCGGTTTGCCTCGCCGCACGGCTTCGGCGAGTACTTCCAGGGTGGCATGGGTGCCGCGGCGATCCGCGACCTGCTCGCGGCGATCGACCTGGACGACGAGGCCGAGTCACTTCGCGAGACGATCGCGAACAGCAAGGGCCAGCGCCAGGCGCGCGCCCTCAAGCGACTCAAGGTCATGTCGGCATTCCGGCGCAGCGAGAACCGTCCGGAGTGGATGATCCTCGACGCGGTGCCGGTGATCCCGCCGGAGCTGCGTCCGATGGTGCAGCTGGACGGTGGGCGTTTCGCGACCAGCGATCTCAACGACCTCTACCGCCGCGTCATCAACAGGAACAACCGCCTAAAGCGGCTGCTCGATCTCGGCGCGCCCGAGATCATCGTCAGCAACGAGAAGCGCATGCTGCAGGAGGCCGTCGACGCCCTGTTCGACAATGGCCGTCGCGGCCGCGCCGTGACCGGTCCGGGCAACCGGCCGCTCAAGTCCTTGTCGGACATGCTCAAGGGCAAGCAGGGCCGCTTTCGGCAGAACCTGCTCGGCAAGCGCGTGGACTACTCGGGCCGCTCGGTCATCGTGGCGGGTCCCGAGCTGAGCCTGCATCAGTGCGGGCTGCCCAAGCTCATGGCGCTGGAGCTCTTCAAGCCGTTCATCATGAGCCGGTTGGTCGAGCGCCGCCAGGTGCAGAACATCAAGGCCGCCAAGAAGCTGGTCGACTCGATGGTGCCCGAGGTGTGGGACGTGCTCGAGGAGGTCATCTCCGAGCATCCGGTGATGCTCAACCGCGCGCCGACCCTGCACCGCCTCGGCATCCAGGCCTTCGAGCCGGTGCTGGTCGAGGGCAAGGCCATCCAGATCCACCCGCTGGTCTGCACTGCGTTCAACGCCGACTTCGACGGCGACCAGATGGCGGTCCACCTGCCGCTGTCGGTCGAGGCCCAGGCCGAGGCGCGCATCCTGATGCTCTCGGCGAACAACATCCTGTCGCCGGCCCACGGGCGTCCGATCGCCACACCGAGCCAGGACATGGTGCTCGGCCTCTACTACCTGACGTACTGCCACACGCTGAGGGTCCGCAAGCGCAAGACGGACGCCCAAGGCGAGATCGTCGAGCTCACGGAGCTCTTCAACGCCGAGAAGGGCGAGTGGAGGCTGCCGCGCAACAGCGAGGCGCTCATCGAGGGCGATGACGAGTGGACCACGAGCCCCTTCAAGAAGCTGGGGCTGGAGCGGCCGCCCGTCATGCGCAGCTACGAGGACGTCGCGACCGCGATGGACCACCAGCTGGTGGGTGTCGGCGATGTCATCGAAATGCGGGACTCTGAGGTCGGCGAGTCGCGGTTCACCACCGTCGGCCGCATGATCTTCAATCACAGCATCAAGTCGCGCCTCGCCGAGCTGGTCTCGGACGAGGAGTTCGCCGAGAAGCCATACCCGACCGTCAACCGCGTGCTGACCAAGCGCGAGGTGACCGACTTCATTCAGGAGCTCGTCAACCTGTACGGCGCCACGTCGGTGTCGCACTCGCTCGACGAGTTCAAGCAGCTGGGCTTCAAGTACGCCAGCCGGTCGGGCATCACCGTAAGCAAGAACGACGTCGTGATCCCGCCGACCAAGGAAGAGATCATCGCCTCGTACGAGGCCGAGGTCGACGAGGTCCAGGGCTTCTTCGATCGCGGTGAGATGAGCTCCGAGGAGCGTCACGAAGAGGTGGTCAAGATCTGGGAGCGGGCGACCGACCACGTCGCCCAGGCCATGGAGGAGTACCTCTTCCGGCTCAACCCGATCTTCATGATGGCCAACTCCGGCGCGCGTGGATCCTTCAAGCAGATCCGCCAGCTCGCCGGAATGCGCGGCTGCATGAACAATCCGAAGGGTGAGACGATCGAGCGCCCGATCAAGAGCAACTTCATGGAAGGGCTCTCGGTGCTCGAGTACTTCATCTCGACCCACGGTGCCCGGAAGGGCCTCGCGGACACGGCGCTGAAGACCGCCGACTCGGGCTATCTGACCCGTCGTCTCGTGGACGTGGCGCAGGACGTCATCGTGCGCGATGTCGACTGCGGCACCGATGAGGGCATCGAGGCATCCGTCTACCGGGATGGTGCGCTCAACCAGAGCATGCCCGGGCGGGTTTCCTTGGGGGCCGCGATCGACCGCGCCACCGGTGAGATCGTCTGGGACCCGTACGAGGATGCCTCCGACGAGCGCATCGAGCCGATCGATGAGGATGATGAACGCCGCCAGGTGCTGATCACCAACCAGCTCGCGGAGCGTCTGGACGCCGCCTGCCGCGGCAAGGACGGCCAACCGCGCGACCTCGTGATGGAGGTCCGCTCCGCCCTCAAGTGCCGCAGCAGCAGCGGTGTGTGCGGTACGTGCTACGGCATCGCGCCGGCCACCGGCCGATTCGCGGAGATCGGCGACGCCGTCGGCATCATCGCCGCCCAGTCGATCGGCGAGCCCGGCACCCAGCTGACCATGCGCACCTTCCACACGGGGGGTGTGGCCGGGGCGGACATCACCCACGGTCTGCCGCGTGTCGTCGAGTTGTTCGAGGCGCGCAAGCCCAAGGCGCTCGCCCTCGTGGCGCCCGCCGACGGCTGGATCCGCATCGAGGATGACGACACCCGCCCGGGTGCGGCCAACCTCGTGCTGGTCGAGTCCGAGTACATGCCGATGGAAGACGCCGGCACCGGGGCGACCCGCCAGCCGGTTAGCGAGCACAGCTGGCCCGTCGCCAAGCGGACCCAGATCATCGTCAACGACGGCCAGTTCGTCGAGGCCGGAACCCTGCTCACGATCGGCTCGGCCTTCCCGTCGGACATCCTCGACGCCACCTCCGGCATGAGGATCTCGACCGAGGGCACCGTGAAGACGGTCAAGAAGGCCAAGGACGGTTGGATGACCGTGAAGGTCACCACCGAGGACGGCGACCGTGAGCGCTACCTGCGCGTGCCGGAAGACCACCCCGTGCCCGTTATCGAGAAGGGCATGCTGGTCGCGCCGGACACGCGCTTCTTGCCCAAGGGCGTGGAGCACGATCGTTCGACCAAGACCGAGCTCTACCTGGTGCGCGAGGTCCAGAACGTCTACCGCTCTCAGGGCGTGGACATCAACGACAAGCACATCGAGGTCATCGTTCGCCAGATGCTCAAGAAGGTGAAGGTGATCGACCCCGGCAAGACGAGCTTCTTGCCCGGGCAGATGGTCGACAAGCCGGTGCTCTACCGCGAGAACGCACGCGTGACCGTGGCCGAGCACGAGCGCCTGCTCGCCGAGCGGGAGGCCGGTGACTACAGCGGCTCCGACGCTCAGCTGGAGGCCGAGGTCAATGCGTCCAAGGCAACCATGGAGCCGCTCATCTTGGGTATCACCAAGGCGTCGCTCGCGACCGAGTCGTTCCTCTCGGCGGCCTCCTTCCAGGAGACCACCAAGGTCCTCACCGATGCAGCGCTGGAGGGTAAGACCGACAACCTGCGCGGCCTGAAGGAGAACGTGATCATCGGGAAGCTCATTCCGGCCGCGACCGGGCTCAGGCGCTACCGCAACCTCGAGATCGAGGCGGTGCGTCGCGCGCCCGCGCTGCTGGAGTTCGACCTCGACGATCCGTTCGCGACCGCCGGCGACGAACTGGAGAGCGCGGACGACATCCTCGGCCTGGTCGACGAGGGCGGCACGTTCAGCTTCGAGCCGGAGTTCGAGCCCGAGCCCGAGGGTGAGCCCGCCGAGTAGTAGGATTCGCTCAACCGAGTAGGTGACGGCCCCGGCGCTTGCGTCGGGGCCGTGTCGTTCCGGGGCGAGATACTGGTCGTCGCCTGAATCGCGGTCTACGGTGGCACAATGACCCCACCCGCGACCGCAGCGGCGCCGTGAAGATGCCGAAGCCCACCGAGGCCGACAAGGAGTTCTTCACGGAGCTCTTCGCCGACCACCCTGAGGTCGAGGTGAAGCCGATGTTCGGCAACCTCGGCGCCTTCGTGAACGGCAACATGGTCGGCGGTCTATTCGGGGGCGCGGTCGGACTGCGCCTGAGTCAATCCGATCGTGCGGCGCTGGAGGCCGAGCCCGGCTCGGGGCCCTTCGGTCCGGAGGACCGGCCGATGAAGGACTATGTCGCCATGCCGGAGTCGTGGCGCTCACAGCCTGATGTCGTGCGCGACTGGGCCGGGCGCGCGGTCGTACACACGGCCTCGATGCCGCCCAGAAAGCCGAAGCCCAAGAAGGCGCGCTGAGCATAGGGCCACGCCTTCGGAAGGCCTTACCTAGCCCACCTCACACCGTGTTCATGAAGCCTGGCGAGCAAGCGCGGCTTGGAGTCGCGCGGCCACGTTGGCCAGGCGGTCCTGATCCGCAGGCGCCGTCCGCGAGAAGTCCATCTCCCTGATGGAGTCGATCGGGGAGAGGTGGATGTGGACGTGGTCGACCTCCAAGCCGACGATCATCATGCCGACCTTCTGCGAGCCGAACTCCTCGTGAATGGCGCGACCGACCCGCTGAGAGGCGGCCATGAGATTCGTGAGCAGCTGGGGTGACAGGTCGAGCCAGTGGTCGACTTCTTCGCGCGGCACCATCAGCACGTGGCCTTCTCGCAGCGGCTCGATGGTGAGAAAGCCCACGCAGTGCTCGTCTTCGTAGACGAAATGGCCGGGTAGCTCGCCCTCGATGATCCGGGTGAAGACGGTGGGCATGCTCAGGCCCCATACTTCTTCAGCCGACCCGCGCAGGCCAGGAGGATGGGCATCATCTCGGACATTCGGCGCCGACCGAGCATGCCGGAGCGCGCGAAGCCCTCCCCGAAGCGCCCGACCCCGTCGCGGCCCCCCCGCTCGGACCACAGCAGCACCGGCACCGGGTGCCAGGAGTGCGCGGACATCTGCGGCGGCGTCGCATGATCCCCCGTGACCATCACGACGTCGGGATTCAGCGCCATCACCTCCGGCACGATCCGGTCGACCGCCTCGATCGCAGCGATCTTGGCCTCGCGATCCCCGTCCTCACCCGCCGCATCGGTCGCCTTGTGGTGCACGAAGAAGTAGTCGTAGTCGCCCCAGGCCTCACGCAGCAGGGCCGCCTGGTCCGCCAGACCCTCGGGCCGGCGCAGCACGTCCATGCCGAGAAGGCGGGAGATGCCCCGGTACATCGGATAGACAGCAATCGCCGCGGCGTTCAGCCCGTAGCGGTGGGCGAAGCTCGGCACCTCCTCATGGGTGTCGAAGCCGCGCAGCAGAATCCCGTTCGCCCGCTCTCCGGCGAGAATCTCGCGGGCCTGGCGCTCGAGTTCGGCGAATAGTCCGGCTGCGCGCATTGCGGAGGGGTGCAACGGTTCCGGGACTAGGGGCGGGACCCCGGTCTGCTGGGGGTCGGTGTCGCTGATGCGGGGGTCCAGCCCCCTGCCACGCAGCATCACCATCGCGCGGTGTTCGCGTTCGTGGCGGATGGTGAGCTCCGCGCCGTCGAGTTTGACCTGCTCTTGAATGCGGTCCACCAGGGGCGCCGCCTCGGGGCTCGGGATGCGGCCCGCGCGGCGGTCGGTGATGTTGCCGGCTTCGTCGAGCGTGCACAGGTTCGCGCGAGCGGCGACGTCTCCCGCGCGCAGCTCGACATCGAGCCCGGCGGCGGAAAGCGCGCCGCGGCCGAGCTCGAACTCCAGCGGGTCGTAGCCGAACAGCGCGAGGTGGCCCGGTCCGGAACCGGGCGTGATGCCCGGGCCGACGATCTCGGCGAGCCCGCTCGATCCCTCTTCCGCCAGCGCGTCGAGGTTCGGCGTGTCGGCGTCCTCGAGCTCGGTGCCGCCGTGGGCGTCGGCATAGCCGCCGAGGCCGTCGAGCAGGAGGACCACGATCTTCGCGTCGGATGCGGTGAGAAGGGGGGTCAGGTCCATGTCATCTCCGGTCGGGGGCGGCAGCCCGCCGCTGTCAGGTCGGCCTAGCCCTCTTGGTGAGAGGCAAGGCTATTACCCGGGCTAAATCTTCACCCGAGTTTGACCGATAGATACCGCATGGGTGGTAAGCGAACTCTCCTCATCGTGCTGGCAACGGTCGGCGCGTTGCTGATCGCCGCTGGCGGTGTCGGCTTCTGGCTCGTGGCGCAAGCCACCAAGAGCGACCCCGTGAGCGCCGCGTCGGCGCTGGCGGACTTTCAGGATGCGGACGACGGCACTCGCGGTGTCGACGGGGCACCCCTGCCGGGCGTCTACACCTACGACGTCATCGGCACCGAGGGCGGCGGTGCCGCCTCGGTCAAGGTCAGCCGCGAGCTCCCCGGGCAGGCGCAGATGATCGTCTGGCAGCGGCCGGGCGGGTTCGAGACGCGCCTCGCCTACTCAGGTGAGCATGTCGAGGGGGCGCGGTACGAGCTGGCGTCCGCCGGGATCGCGCAGACGTGGTCGCGGACCAAGCTCTCACTCCTCGGCACGACCTCGGACGAGGACGCCGTGCTCGACCCCCCGGCGCTCTGGATTCCGGCGGATCTGAGCGAGGGGGCCGGCTGGGAGGCCCGCTACGAGGCCGACGGATCCACCACCACGCATTCGAGCGAGGTCACCGGTACGGAGACCGTCTCGGTCGGTGGCTCCCAGGTCGAGGCCGTCGTCATCGAGCGCACCACCAGCATCACCGGCAGCGTCACCGGGCAGTGGACCGACGTCTACTGGTGGTCGGCCGAGCTCGCCCTCCCGGTGCAGATGCGCGTCGAGGGCGAGAGCCGCGAGGGTATCGGGGTCTTCTCGCAGACGGCGACCCTCACCCTCAGCGCGAGCGAACCTCAGGTCTAGCGCGAGCGGTCCCGTCTCGTCCGGTACCGGTTACTCGAGCCCTCGGTTCGACGGCGAGGCTCCCGCACTGCACGAGACCCTCGGGGATCGTGCCGCCGCTCCCCGCCGTGCCCGGCCTCGGGGTTGTCGGCGTGGGCCTCTCCGCCGAGAGTGAACCCCCGTGCAGCCGTGGGACGGCAACGCACGATCCGCCCAGGCACGCGGAGGTGGCATGCGACCTTGTCGGTACAGGTGGAGACCGGCGGTGAACGGGTCGCGGGCCGCTCCCTTCTGACGAGGGCGGCGGAGAGGTATCGTCACGCCTCCGGCAACGCTTGGGGGTCTCGGGTGCCGAGTGCCGCTTTCTGGAGCGGATGGATCATGTTCGCGGCCATCATGATGGGGCTCATGGGGGCGTACAACGCCCTGCAAGGGCTCGCGGCGATCTTCTCCGACGACTACTACGCCGTCACCGAGGAGGATTTGCTCATCTTCGATTTCACGACGTGGGGCGTGTTCACCCTCGTCTGGGGCGTGGTGCTGGTATTGGCCGCGATCGCGCTCCTCTGGGGCAAGCCGTGGGGCCGGTGGTTCGCGCTGATCGTGGTCTCGCTCAATGCCGTCGCCCAGAGCGCTTTCCTCGCAGCCTTCCCACTCTGGAGCCTGCTGGTGATCGGCATATCGATTCTCGTGATCTTCGCGCTCAGCGCCAAGTGGTCTGAGGCACAGGCCGACCTCACAGGGTAGGTCTCGGCGGCCACCATCGTCGTCGCCTGGCGCGGAGAGACGCGAGCGGCGGCGAGTTAGTTGGCCGGACCGTCCGGGTCGGGAAAACGCGCATGGAGATGATCGTCGTGGTTCGGCCACCGCAGCACGACGCGACTCGGTCCGTGCAGATCGAGGTTGGGGCCGATCAGGATGAGGTTGGCGCCGCGCGCCAGCAGGCGGTCGATGACGTCTTGGGTGCGCTCGGCGTCATAGTTCCCGGCGTGCGCGCCGTCCTCGGTGCCGTCGGATCGCACCAGCCGGATGTCGACGTCCAGACCGTTCTGGTGCGACAGGTGGCCCACTCCGGGGCCGCCGAAAAACCCACCGGTGGGTCTCGAGAGGTCGCCGATCCCCAGGCGCGGCGCGGCCGGATGGGTCCTGGCCCACCAGCGGCCGAGCAGTGTGATCTCCTTCACGAGCTTCGCGGTGCCCCACTGGCGGTCGGGCCCGCCGGGCGGGCGCTGGATCGCCGGGTCGTAGCCGTAAAAGCCCTCACCCGTCGGCGGGAGCTGCACGCCTCGTACCAGTCGGCCGTTGTTGGGGGTGCCGGAGGCGATGCTCTCGCGCCATACCACTCGCTCGGCCGCGTCCGGTGGGCGTGCTCGGCGAGGCGGCTGCGGTGCGGGCGCCGGTGTCGAGCGTTCGATCACGGGATCGGCGGCGACCGCGGTCGCGCTGCCGCCGCGCTCGTCGAGCGCGGCGATGGGCAGCAGGCTGACCATGACGCCCAGGACCGCGAGCCACGCGTAGCGCGGGCGTCGGGTGCGCGTGCTCGGCGGCCGTGCCGTGGCGGCGCAGGCGGGGCAGCATGACAGCGCGGCCCTGCGGCGCGCGCGGCTGCTGCCAGCACCCGGGGAAACCGGCTCTGTGCAGGCGTGCATCGCGGCGAAAGTAGCGCGGTGCCGCGAATGTGTGCGCAATCCCCGTTGCGACCCGCGCAGCGCTTGCGAGCGTGCTACGTTACCCGCCGCTGCCCGGCCGGGCGGCAAGTAGCACTGCGCGATAAAAAGGCGGACGTGCCGACAATCAATCAGATGGTCCGCAAGGGCCGTAAGCCCAAGCAGAAGAAGCTCGCAACTCCCGCGCTCCGTGGCGCTCCCCAGAAGCGCGGCGTGTGCACCCGGGTCTACACCACCACCCCGAAGAAGCCGAACTCCGCGCTTCGCAAGGTCTGCCGCGTGCGGCTGACCAACGGGATGGAGGTCACGAGCTACATCCCGGGCGAGGGCCACAACCTGCAGGAGCACTCGGTCGTGCTCGTGCGTGGCGGCCGCGTCAAGGATCTGCCGGGCGTGCGGTACAAGGTCATCCGCGCCGCGCTCGATGCCGCGGGGGTAAGCGAAAGGCGTCAGGGGCGTAGCAAGTACGGCGCAAAGTCGCCCAGGTAGCGCCGTGCCCCGCCGCTCAGCCCCACCGCGCCGGCCGCTCGAGGCCGACCCCGTCTACAGCAGCCAGCTCGTCACCCAGGTCGTGAACCGGGTGCTCACCGACGGCAAGAAGTCGGTCGCCGAGAAGGTCGTCTACGTCGCCCTGGAGCGCATCCGCGAGCACACCGGTCGCGAGCCGGTCGAGGTAATGGAAGAGGCCGTCCGCAACGTCACTCCGGCGCTCGAGGTCAAGTCCCGCCGCGTCGGTGGCGCCACGTACCAGGTGCCGGTCGAGGTACCCGCCCGGCGTGGCCGCACGCTCGCGATCCGCTGGATCGTCCAGTTCGCTCGTGACAGGCGTGAGAAGCAGATGAGCGATCGTCTGGCGAACGAGTTGCTCGACGCCCTAGGGTCGCAGGGCGGGGCCTTCAAGCGGAAGGACGACCTCTACCGCATGGCCCAGGCCAACAAGGCGTTCGCTCACTACCGCTGGTAGTGATTCGGGCTCAGGCTCGGTAGACAGGACGCCGAAGTACGTACTGAAGAGAACGGCCAAGGAGCAAGTGCCCGCGCTCCTTAAGGCAGGCGAGCCGGGCACCACGGAGATCGAGGAGTCGCGGTGTCGACATCGGAAATGACCAAGCGCAAGGTCTCGCTCGAGCAGACCAGGAACATCGGCATCATGGCCCACATCGATGCCGGTAAGACGACGACTACCGAGCGCATCCTCTACTACACCGGCCGCACCCACCGAATCGGCGAGGTGCACGACGGCGCCGCGACGATGGACTGGATGGAACAGGAGCAAGAGCGCGGGATCACCATCACCAGCGCCGCTACCACCTGCTTCTGGCGCGACCACCGCATCAACATCATCGACACCCCCGGCCACGTCGACTTCACCGTCGAGGTGGAGCGAAG
>Ga0224508_10000997_pt1 | contig 26022 bp, 22 predicted proteins | sample SF_Jan12_sed_USG_4_FD_170157 | JGI IMG/M metagenome (GOLD analysis project Ga0224508, IMG submission 170157) | Sediment microbial communities from San Francisco Bay, California, United States - SF_Jan12_sed_USGS_21 | ecosystem: Environmental > Aquatic > Marine > Sediment | place: USA... | reverse complement strand
ACGCGCACCGTCGCGCGGTCACAAGGGAGAGACCCGCCATGCCCTATCAACCGACGATGCTTGGAACCCGTTATATGGTCGCCGCCGGCCACTATCTGGCCGCACAGGCCGGTTTCAATATCCTTGAGGATGGCGGCAACGCGATCGATGCAGGGGTGGCCTCGGCCATGACCCTTGCCGTGGTGCAAAGCGATATCGTCAATGTCGGCGGCGTGGCCCCGATGATCCTGTATCTCGCCGAGACCAACGAGGTGGTGACGATCAGCGGCCTCGGCTGGTGGCCGAAGAAGGCGGAACTCGACCTGTTCATCCGCGAACACAACGGTACCGTGCCCGCCGGCGTGCGCCGCTCAGTAATCCCGGCGGCCCCGGACGCCTGGCTCACTGCCCTGCTGCGGTACGGCACGAAGAGCTTCGGCGAGGTCGCCGAAGGAGCCATACGCTGCGCCCGCGAAGGCTTCAGCATGCATGAGACGATGGCCGGGACCATCGAGAGCGCCAAGGATGGCTATGCCAACTATCCCAGCAATATGGCGATCATGATGCCGAACGGCCGCGTGCCCGAAGTCGGCGAAAATTTCGTGCAGTCGGACCTTGCCCGGTCGCTGCAATACATGGTGGACGAGGAATCCTCCGCCGCATCCGCAAGCGGGCGCGAAGCGGGCCTGAAAGCGGCGCGCGCGGCATTCTATGAAGGCGACATCGCCAAGGCCATCGCCAAATTCCACCGCGAGGAAGGCGGGCTGATCACCGAAGAGGATCTGCGTGAGTTCCACGTCGCCATCGAGGATCCCGTGAAGCGGACCTATTGGGGCATCGACGTCTACACCTGCGGGCCGTGGTGCCAGGGGCCCTCGCTGCTGCAGATGATGGCGCTGGTCGAGGGCTATGATCTTAAAAAGATGGGCCATAATTCCGCCGACTACATCCACACCGTATCGGAGGCGATCAAGCTCGTCTTCGCCGATCGCGAGCGCTATTACGCCGATCCGCGTTTCGTCGACGTCCCGTTGGATATCCTGCTGTCCGACGCTTATAGCGCGGAGCGCCGCAAGATGATCCGAAGCGACGAAGCCTGGCCGGAGATGCCGGCGCATGGCGCCATCGACGGTTTTGCGCCGGGCGGTCCCAGCTACTCGACGGCGCTGCACGCACCCGCCTACATGCAGCATGATACGTCCTATGCCTGTGCAATTGACTCGCACGGCAACGCCTTCTCGGTCACGCCGTCGGACAGTTGCGGCGCCTCCCCGCTCATCCCCGGCCTCGGACTGGTCGCATCCGGCCGCGGCTCGCAGAACTGGGCGGTCGAGGGCCATCCCTGCGCCATCGCGCCGGGCAAGCGGCCGCGCCTGACCCCGAACCCCGCTCTGGCGATGATCGACGGCAAGATGACCATGCCGTTCGGCACGCCCGGCGGCGACGTACAATGCCAGGCGATGCTGCAGGTCTTCCTGAATATCCATCAGTTCGGCCTCGACCCGCAGGAAGCCATCGAAGCGCCGCGCTTCAGCACCTTTAGCCACCCGAGTTCCTTCGAGCCGCATCAGGCGGAACCCGGCGTGCTGCGCCTGGAAAACCGCATCGACGCCGGCGCCGGAGAGGACCTTGCCGCCAAGGGACACACGGTCGAATGGTGGCCCGAGCTCACGCGCAAGGCAGGCTCGGTCTGCGCCATAGTGCAGGACCGCGAGACCGGCCGCATTGCCGGCGGCGCCGACGCGAGGCGGCAATCGCGGGCAATCGGGTGGTGACGCTGTAAGACTACCGTACTCATCCTCACTCCGATCGGAGCAAGCACTATGGCCTATCAGCCCACCGTCCGCGGCACGCGGTATATGGTGTCCGCCGGGCATTACCTCGCCGCGCAGGCCGCCTTCGACATCTTGGAAGCGGGCGGCAATGCGGTCGACGCCGGGGTGGCTGCAAACCTGGCGCTGGGTGTGCTGCAGAGCGATATGGTCAACATCGCGGGCGTCGCGCCGATCCTGATCTACCGGCCCGACGCGGCCGACCGGGACAGCCGCGTCCTCACGATCACCGGGCTCGGCCCCTGGCCCAAGGCGGCGCGGCTCGAGACCTTCGTGAAGGAGCACGGCGGCGAGATACCGCTCGGCATCCTGCGCACCGTGGTGCCGGCCGCGCCCGATGCAAATATCCAGGCGCTCGAAAAATTCGGCACCCTGTCGTTCGGCGACGTGGCCGGCGCGGCTATTCGCTACGCCCGGGACGGCTTCGCCATGCATCCGATGATGACTGCCTACGTCAAGGCCAATGAGGACAAGTACCGGATGTGGCCGGAGAACGCGGCGATCTACCTGCCGCATAACCGCCCGCCGCAACCGGGTGAACGGTTCGTGCAAACCGATCTGGCGCGCTCGATGCAGCACATGGTGGATGAAGAAGCGGCAGTGGCGAAACACAGCCGCGAAGCCGGGCTGCGCGCCGCCCGCGACGCCTTCTACACAGGCGACATCGCGCACGCCATCCTGAAGTATCACCGCGAGAATGGCGGCCTGCTCGCCGAGGAAGACATGGCGGGCTTTCGGTCCACCATCGAACCGCCGGTCAAGATGACCTTCCGAGGGCTTGGCGCGCCGCTTGACATATACACCTGCGGACCGTGGTGCCAGGGACCGGTGCTCTTGCAGATGATGGCGCTTCTTGAAGGTTTCGACCTGCACGCGATGGGTCATAACAGCACCGACTACATCCATGTGGTGGCCGAAAGCATGAAGCTGGCCCTGGCCGACCGCGAGCGCTATTACGGCGACCCGCTCTTCGTCGATGTACCGTTGGAGCGCCTGCTGTCCGACGCCTACAACGCCGACCGGCGGAGTCAAATTCGGCCGGATGAAGCCTGGGCCGAGATGCCGCCGGCGGGCGATTTCGGCAACATGCCGGGGCCCGCCTGGCACTCCGCGACCTCGACGGAAAGCCCACCGATGCCGGGCGACACCTCCTATGTCTGCGTCATCGACCGGGATGGCATGGTGTTTTCCTCCAACCCGTCCGACGTGACATGGGAATCGCCGGTCATCCCAGGCACCGGTCTCTGCCCGTCGGCGCGCGGCTCGCAATCCTTCGCCGTGCCGGGGCATGCCTCCTCGGTCGCGCCTGGCAAGCGGCCCCGCCTCACCCCCAATCCGGCACTGGCGATGCGCGACGGCGAGCTTATGATGCCGATCGGCACGCCGGGCGGCGACACACAATGCCAAGCGGTCCTGCAAGTGCTGCTCAACATGGAACTCTTCGGCATGGACCCGCAGGCGGCGGTGGAGGCGCCCCGCTTCATCACCCACAGCCAGCCGGATACCTTCTCGCCGCACACCGCGTTTCCGGGCCGGCTGACGATGGAAGGACGGATCGAAGAAAAAACCTCTGACACCCTCGCCGCCAAGGGCCACACGGTCGAGCGCCTCGACGACATGACCTGGAAGACCGCCGGCGTCTGCCTGATTGCGCAGGATCTGAAGACCGGCGTCCTGCAGGGCGGCGCCGACCCGCGCCGGCCGTCCCGCGCGATCGGCTGGTAGGCCGACTTCCAATCCGGCGCTAGACCATTTCTTGTTCGATTTGACTCAAATGAATTGGTCTATCTCTATGTATTTACGCAAATACGTCGTCGCGAACCGTTTCGGTTCGCTCGGGATTTGCGCTAGTACCGCTCCATTCGCTTACCGCGGAAATCGGGACTGCGTTTCTCCCTGAAGGCGTTGCCGCCCTCTTTCGATTCCTCGGTGCCGTAAAACAGCTCGACCGCTTCGAAGCCGAGCGCGGCAATGCCCTTGATATGGTCCGTATCCGCGTTGAAGCTGCGCTTGCAGAGCGCGATGGCCGTCGGGCTGCGCTCGGCCAGTTCGGCGCACCATTGGTCGACCTCCGCATCGAGCCGGTCGTCGGGCACCACCGCATTGATCAACCCCATGTCCAGCGCTTCCTGCGCCGAATACCGGCGGCAGAGATACCAGATCTCGCGCGCTTTCTTTTCGCCGACGATACGCGCCAGATAGGCGGTCCCGAAGCCCGGGTCGACGGAGCCGACTTTCGGGCCGACCTGGCCGAAGACGGCGTTTTCCGACGCGATGGTCATGTCGCACAGGGTCGCCAGCACATTGCCGCCGCCGATGGCATAGCCGCGCACCTTGGCGATGACCGGCACGGGGACTTCACGCATGGCCGAATGGATCTCCTCGATCGGCACCCGGACCGTACCGCGGCCCATGCGGGTCTTGCCTTTCTTGTCCTGCTGATCGCCGCCGGTACAGAACGCGCGGTCCCCCGCGCCGGTCAGGACGATGGCGCTGTTATCCCGGTTCCACCCGCCTTGTTTGATCGCGTCCAGCAACTCTTCATAGGTCTGTCCGCGCAGCGCGTTATAGCGGTCGGGCCGGTTCAACGTGATGGTGGCCACATGGTTTTTTTCTTCGAAGATGATGTCTTCGTAGGGCATGGCGACTCCTTTTATTGACTTTGATCTGGGGCGGCCACCGGCGGTGCGGCGGAGGAATGCGGTGCACTCTAACGGGCGATGGGCGGCAACTGCAAATCTCGGGCGGAGACGGGCGATCTACCCGCCAAGCGGCCGCGGGCTCCTGCGGCGTACAGCCTTCAGCAAGGCTTTCGCGCGGACCATATCCTCGGGCGACATCGCAGCCGCGACCGTTTCGCGCCGGCGCCGCGCCCAGTCACTGCCGCCTTCGGCCGCGAGGCTGAGCCAATACCACGCCCGCGCGCGGTCACGTGGGACGCCGATACCGCGGCTGTAGAAATCACCGATATTCAAACGCGCAACTACATTGCCCCGTTGGGCCGCGCGCTCGTACCAGTGTGCGGCCGCACGATTGTTCTGCGCAATGCCAAGACCGGCCTCGTACAGTCCGGCCACGGCGACCTGGGCATCGACGTTGCCAGCCTCCGCAAGTCGGCGCCATTCGGTGAATGCCACCCCATAGGCGCCCGCATCATAGGCGGACAGCGCGTTCAGGAAATCCGCGCGGACGGGCGTCATGCACGCTCCCAGGACAACCAGGGAAATCAATAAGCGCCGCATCGCTTCCGCCTCAATTAAAAGGGCGGGTTCCCAATGAAACCCGCCCTTCGTTGACCCTTTGAATGACGGGGCCTCTTACTTACGAAGATTCTCCGGCAGGAACATCATCGAATCCTGATCCTCCGCCACGGTGATGTGGCAATCGATACAGAACTTCATGTTCTTGGAATTCTTGCCGTTGGTTTCACCAAAGAACGCGCCGTTCGGCATGACCATCGCATACTTCCAGTCACCGCTCGCGGCATTGAAACCGGCCTTCATCTTCCGCATGACGAACAACGGGCCGACACCGATCTTGCCGGCCTTGGTCACCGTGAAGCTGTCCTTCACCAGATAAGCGCCCGCCGGCATCTTGCCCGCTTTTTCAAATCGGCCGTATCGGCTGCCTTGTGGATTGGCGTAGTTCTGGACGAAGCGGTTGCCATGGGTGGCGGATTGGTAGGCCACCTTGCTATAGCGCTTCCAGCCCGCATAGGTTTTTGCCACCCATAGACCGGACTTGCCGTACGCCTGCCCCATCTCTTTCAAGATGCAGTCATAGGCCGACCGTGCTTCGGCAGCTGTCAGATCGATTTGCGCCGCACCGCCGCACGGATTGCAGGCGCCGCCGCAGGGATTGCAGCCCTTGGCTGCGCACGGATTGCAGCCTTTCGCCGCGCAGGGGTTGCAGCCGCGCTTCGCCGCACACGGATTACAGCCGCGCTTCGCCGCGCACGGATTACAGCCGCGCTTCGCCGCGCACGGATTACAGCCGCGCTTCGCCGCGCAGGGGTTACAGCCACGTTTCGCGGCACACGGATTACATCCCTTCTTCGCGGCGCACGGGTTGCAGCCCTTCGCCGCACAAGGATTGCACAACGCCGCGGTCTTCAGCCGCGGAATGACGCAGCGCGCACTATATTTAGCGGCGCCCCCACCACACGGATTACAGGCCCCGCCGCAAGGATTGCAGCCTTTGGCGGCGCAGGGATTGCATCCTCTCGCCGCACAGGGGTTACAGCCGCGCTTCGCAGCACAAGGATTGCATCCTCTCGCCGCACAGGGGTTACAGCCGCGCTTGGCTTTACAGGGATTGCATGCCGCTATCTGAATTCCAGGGCGTTTTGCCGCGGCGGGATTGGTCATCTTCTTGACCGCGCTGGGATTGGCGCTTGCCGTATGGATCATCACCGAACCTGCGGCGACAACGCCCGCGACACCTGCCGCGACCGCGAAGGGAATTACCGTAGACGTGAGCATTTTAGCCCTTAGTTGCATAGAGTCCTCCATCAGGTGTCGTGGCTACCGGTGACCCGCGCCGCCGATTTCCAATGCCGTACGCTAGCCTAATACCGTAGCGCCCGCGTCGGGCCTCACTCTTTGTCACGTGATTGTGATAAAAGTTACGCCGCCTAAATCCACGTTATGATAGCTTCCAAGGCGCTGAAATTTGCGGTTTATTCACGGTCTTTGACTGACAATCGAAAATCGCATAATACCCAGCGGCGCAGCGAAAATGGCCGCATTAAAGTGGGCTTTGCCCGCCAACATGACGAATCGGAACAGGAGAATTTAAGAACATGAGCCGATCCAACGCTCTGATCGCCCTTATTGTCGGCATTTCCATGTTTGCCATGGGTTCCGCATCCGCCGTGGCGGGTGACGCGGCGAAAGGCAAGAAGGTGTTCAACAAATGCAAGGCCTGCCACACCGTAAAAAAGGGCAAAAACCGGATCGGTCCGAGCCTGTTCGGCGTCATCGGCCGGCAGTGCGGTTCGGTGCCGAAGGCGCGCCATTCCTCGGTGTATAAAGCGGCGTGCGCTAAAGCACCCTTTGCCTGGGATGAGAAAAACCTCGATACGTATTTGACCGACGGATCGAAGTTTTTGTCGGGCATCGCCGGCGTGAAGAAGCGGTCGACGATGACCTTGAAGCTCAAGAAGGCCAAGGATCGCGCGAACGTCATCGCTTATTTGAAATCCATCAAGTAGCGGAAGACGCTTCGGGAAGCGCAAGCCGTTCCCCGTTCCACAGGCTGCGCAAGACCAGCGCCCCACAGCCACCTATGACCGATAGTGCGGTCATCGCGTAATAGGCCTGACCTCCGACCGCCTCGAACAAGGGCCCGGACAGCGGCACCGCAATGGCGATCGCCGCGCTCATGGCGATGGCGTTGTAGAGGCTCTGAACCGTCGCCGAATACCCGGCCGGCGCCGCCTGTGCGATAAAATGCATCGCCCCCAGATGAGCCGCGCCGAACGTCAGCCCATGCAGCGCCTGAACGGACAGCAAGACCGGCAGCTCGGTGCTGGCTCCTAGCAACGTCCAACGAATCAAGCCGCCAAACGCCGCCAGCAGCATCAGGTTGAGGACGCCGATACGGCGCACTACCGCGGCGCCAAAGGCGAACAATATGATTTCCGCGACCACGCCTTCCGACCACAGCAGGCCAATCATTCGGTCGCTTACGCCGGCTTGCCGCCAATGCAGGGTGCCAAAGGCGTAGATCACGGCATGGCTGCTCGACAGCAGCGCCATCGTGCCGAGAAAACACAGAATCACCGGATTTCGCACCAGCAGCCAGAACGCGCCCCGCTGCTTCGGCGCGCGCTCCACCACGGTATCGGGCAGGAAAAAGCAACTGACGACGCCCACCCCGATTAACGCCAGGATTGCCCAGAGGATCACATCCTCATCCCAGCGCGCCAGCATCTCCCCGCCCGCGAAGGACGCCAGGATGAAGGTCACCGACCCCCAGAGACGCACGCGGCCGTAATCGGTGCGGCCGCTGGCCGCATTGGTCATGGTCAGGCTGTCGCCGACCGGGTTGATCGCGCCGCGGAACATCGCCGCCGGAATGGCAATCACCAGGATCGCCCAAAATCCGGCGGCAAAGCCATACAACAGGTAACTGAGAAACAGGCCGCAGGTCAGCAGGATCAGCAGGCGTTTTCGCTCACCGCTGCGATCCGCGAATTGGGCCACCATCGGCGTCGTCACGATGCTGGCCCAGCGCCCAACCGCCAGTACGATGCCGATATCGACCGGATCGAGCCCCCGGCTTTCCAGCCATACCGGCCAATACGGCATCGACACGCCGACCACCGCGAAAAATGCGGCGTAATAGAAGGCGAGCCGCAGACTGATGAAGCCGGATGCGCGTTTCAAAATACTACCGGCTAGCCCGCCGCCTGTTCCAGTGGCCGGGGCCCGACCGCCGCGAACACCCGCTCGAAGAGACTGCCGTATCCCGGCTGGACCGCCTGAACGCCGAGAATGCGGAGGCAATCGGCGAGCGTACACTGATTGGCGCTGATCACCGGCTTGCCGAGGGCGTCTTCGAGTTGCGCGAGGTTCTCAATGGTCCGAAAACCCGTGCAGGAAATAAACACCGCATCCGCCCGGTCGTGGTCGACGGCGCGCGCGCGTTCCAGTGAGATCGCTGGATCGCAATTCTGGATTTCCGGCGTCTCGATCAACCCGCCGCCGGCCATGCGGACGACCTCGACTCCCTGCGATTCCAGGAAGGTCTTTTCGAGGTCGTTGACCGCGTCCGTATAGGGCGTCGCCATCGCAATGCGGCCGGCTCCGAGCGCCTGCAACGCGCGCAGAACGGCGGATGTCGTGGTGGTGGCGGCGATACCGGTGGCGTCCTCGATCAGGCGAATCAAGCCTTCATCATATCCGGCGCCGCCGATAAAACTGCCCGAGGTGCAGCCGAAGGCGATCACCCCGACACCACAGGCAACGAGCCCGTTAGCGCTCGCGACGGCTTCAGCTTCCATCTTGCGCAATGCGTGCGGCGTTACATTTTCCAGATAGATGCGGTTGGCGTGCAGCGATACGCCATCCGGCAGCATCCGGTTGAGTTCCGGCTCCATCGTCGTATTGCCCGTCGGCACCATCAATCCGATCCGGCCGCGTGCGCCATACATGATCAGTCTCCGGCCGCCGCGTGATCGGGCAGATCCTCAGCCTTACCGCCCTTCGCCAACATCTCTTCGACCACGCCGTCCTCGATGCCGATCTGTAGCGCATCGTTGAACCGGTTGAAGAACCCGCACAACGCGGTCCGCAGGGTTAATTCGACGATCTGCGCTTCGGAGAAATGTTCGCGCATCTCGTCGAAGATCGCGTCCCGCATATACTGCGGCTTGGTTTCGACCTGCACCGCGTAGTCCCGCACCAGCCGGTCGACCGGGTCGAGGCCCGGGCACTCCGGCTCGAGTATGTTCGCGACCGTTTCCGGGGCCAACCCCTGCTCGGTCAGCCGTGGCGCGTGATGGGCCACGCAATAGGTGCATTCGTTGAGCTTGGAGACGACGACCAGCGCGATCTCCAGGTAGCGTTTCGGCAGCACCGCCTCGTCGGCAAAATCGAGCAACAACCCCATGATATGCTTCACCGCCGCCGGGCGATGGGCAAACACCTTCACCTGGTTCAGGAAGGGCCCGTAATCCTCGGCGAAACGTTGGTAGACCGGGTGGATATCAGCCGGCACCTCATCGATCTCCACATCACGTACCCTGGCCATGCCTGTTCCCTTCCTGTGTAAACCTAGACCATTTCTTGTTTAAGTTGACTCATTTAAAATGGTCTATCTCTTTGATTTTACGCAAATACGTTGTCGTGACCGCTTCGGTTCGCTCGGGATTTGCTCTGGCCTTGAACGGCGGCGATCAAGGAGCTTCCGGGCGCTCACCGTCGCAGGTCATGAGATTGACCCAATGCCGTACGCACCCGTCAAAAGCTTGCCCTCGGCGAACCGGCCGAGGCCGTAGGCGCCGATGTGTACATCGGTATCCTGGCCGAGAATATCCTGCGCCAAAACCTTGCCCAGCATCGGCGCGAGCTTGAACCCGTGACCGGAAAATCCATAGGCGAGGTAGAATCCCTCGATGCCGTCGACCGGTCCCAGAACCGGGTTCCAATCGGGCGGGATGTCATACGGCCCGGTCCAGGAATCGACCAACTGGGCTTCCGCGAAATCCGGCATGCGGTTGGCGATCTGGCCACCTTGCAGCAACACAAAATCATCCGACACGTTTTCGTCGAGGTCGTCCGCCTCGGCCATGGGATCGCCATGATCGCCGGTGCCGACCAGCACGACGCCACCGGATGCCGGGCGGAAATACATCTTATTATCGACCGTCAGATCCTTCACGATCGGCAGGGTGCGCTGGTAATCCTCGGCAACCCGGAATGTCAGAACGACATGCTTGGAAACTTCGAGGGGCAGCTCGAGGCCCAGCCAGTTTCGATAAATCTGACTCCACGGCCCAATCGCGGAAAACACGGTGCCCGCATGAAAATCGCCCGCCGGTGTCTGTACGCCCGTGACGCGATCGCCATCCCGTAACAGGCCGGTCACCGGTGTGTTGGACTTGACCTCGACGCCAAGCGCGCGTGCCCCGCTCACGAACCCGGTCGTTGTCAGGTACGGATCGGCATAGCCGGAATCGGGCTCATAGCCGACGATGGAAACATCATCCAAGTTGAGAAGCGGGTGGAGCTTCTTCGCCTCGGCCTTTGATATCTCGTAGGTTTCGGCGCCGACCCCCGCCTGCATACGCAAATTTCCGCTCAACGACTCCGCCATCGCGTCATCGGCCAGGATGAGATAACCGGACTCGACCCAACCGCTCGCCGCATCCTTGGCGCCGACGTAGCCGGGAAAATTCCGGAAGATTTCGTGGCTTTTGACCGCCAGCTCCGTGTTGGTCGCAATGGAATAATGGCTACGGCAAATGGCGCAGGACTTGGCTGTCCCGCCGGTGCAAATCTGATTGCGCTCCAGCATCAAGACCCGGCCCGCGCCGAGTTGCTTGAGATGAAACGCGGTGGAGGCGCCGATGACACCGCCACCAATGACAATCACGTCATAGGAGTTGTCCGGCATGACTTTCCCGTGGTTGTGCCCGGATACGGGACGTTACAAACCATGCCCCGATCAAAGAGCAATCCGTTCCACGGGGAAAGGGTTTTGTGCGCCCGCCTATTCCGCCGCCGTCGGCGCGCCGCCGGTCAACCGCTTGCCGCCCCGCCGCCGTCTGCCGAACATCAGCGCGATATCCCCCTGAATCGCGATCAGCGACGGAATGATGAACAACACGAGGAACGTCGTGATCATCAGGCCGAAGACCAGGGTAATCGCCATGGGAACCAGGAATTGCGCCTGAAAACTGGTCTCGAACAACAGCGGCGTGATTCCGCCGATCGTGGTCAGCGACGTCAGGATGACCGCGCGCAGCCGATCCCGCGTGCCGTCGACCACCGCCGTGACGAAGTCCTCGCCGCGCCGCAGCCGTTCGTCGATCGTCGTCACCAGAATGATCGAATCGTTGACCACGATCCCGGCCAGACCGACCAGGGCGATTTGGCTGAGAATCGTCATGTCGTAGCCCAGCAGCAGATGACCGAAGGTCGCGCCCACAAAGGACAGGGGGATGATGGACATCACCACCAGCGGCCGCGAATAGCTGCCGAACACCCAGGCGAGAATGATGAAGATCGCGATCAGGCCGAATATCGCGCCGGTGCGCATGTCCTTCTGCGTCTGAAGCTGCTCCTCGGCCTTGCCGGCGTATTTCAGGACGAGCCCGTATTTGGACGCGATCTCGAATATACCGTCGCGATTCAACGACTCGATGACCTTGTCCGAATTCGTCACCGCGGTATCGATCTCGGCCGTCACCGCGACCTGACGCTGCCCATCCTCGCGCTTGATACGGGCAAAGCCCTGTTTGTTTTCGAACCGGACGACCTCCCCCAACGGCACTTCCATGCCATCCGCCGCCCGCAGATAGACGCTTTGCAGCACGCCCGCATCCGCGGTTTCACGCGGATAGCGCACGCGGATCGTCACCTCTTCATCGTCGCGCGGGAACCGCCGCGCGACCGCGCCGTCGAACGCGTGCCGGATCTGTTGGCCGACGCGCTGGGTGGTAAAGCCGACGGCACGACCCTGCGGCGTCAGACGCAGGATCGATTCCTGCTTGCCGTAGGCCAGGTCATCCGCGATGTCGGAAACCCCGGGATAGCGCGACAGCATGTCCCGCACGTCCCGCGCCGCCTGTTTTAACGATGCCAGGTCGCCACCGGACAAGCGGATATCGATGGGCAATCCCGGCGGTCCGCCCTGCGCCGACAGGATGGTCATCGTCTCCAGCCCGGCCACCGGCTCGACCGCCGCACGCCAGGCGGCGACAAACTCACTGGTGCGGACGGTGCGCGTGTCGGACGGCATCAGCTCCACCGTCACCCCGCCGGCATGGTCGCCATCGATGCCTTGCCCCGCATCGCGGCGGCCGACCGAGGCGCCGATCGAATCGACGCTGATTTTGACGAGTCCGCCCGCCCCCGCCGTCAGGTCGTGTTCGGCTTGCTGCAACCCGCGCTGCAAGGCACGCACCATTTCCAGCGTCTCGCTGCGCGGCGTACCGGCGACCATCTGCACATTGGCATAGACCAAATCCGATTCCGGATTGGGGAAAAAATGGAATCCGACGCGGCCACCCTTGACGAGGCCGACGCTCACGATCATGGCGGCAATGGCGACCGCCAGCGTCGCGTACCGCCAATGCACGGTTACCTTCAGCATTTGGCGAAAGCGGCCGTCCCGGAAATTGTCGAAATGCGTGTTGAACCAAACGCGCAACGGCCACTCACGGCCCGATCCCCAGGTAAATGCCCCGCGCAGATGGCCAGGCAGCGCCAGGAAGCATTCAACCAGGCTGGCGACGATGATGGCGATCACGACATAAGGAATGCCGACGATGATATCGCCGATAATGTCCGAGATGACGAGCAGCGGCATGAACGCGGCGATTGTCGTCAGCGATGAAGAAAAGACAGGTCCCGCCATGCGCCGCGCACCGGTTTCGGCCGCTTCGAGCGGATCGAGGCCGGTCTTCCGCGCTGCGTCCGCATGTTCGCCCACGACGATGGCGTCATCGACCACGATACCGAGCGCCATGATCATGCCAAACAGGCTGATCATATTGATCGTCTGGCCGGTCGCCAGCATGATCGCGATCGTCGCCATCAGGGAAACCGGAATGCCGATGGCGACCCAGAATGCGACCGGCGCGTTGAGAAATATGAACAGGACGATAACCACCAGCACGAGGCCGCCGACACCGTTCTTGAGCAGCAGGTTGATACGGTCGCGGATCAGCTCGGCCTGAATGTTGTACTGCTCGACCCGCAGCCCGGGCGACAAGGTCGGCACCACCTCCGCCAGATACAAGTTGACGATATCGGCAACCTTCAGCGCGTCGGCGTTCACCGAACGGAGGATATTCAGCTCCACCGCTTCGTGCCCTTCGCGGCGCATCTGGGTCATTCTTTCGTCGAACTGCTCGCTGACCCGTGCGACATCGCGCAGGAAGATCTTCTGCCCCGACGGCAAGGACCGGATTTCGATCCGGCCGATCCCCGATGCGGTCTTTTCCAAGCCGATGCTGCGGATCTGTTTCTTGAATGCGCCGGCCGTGTCGCCGGACGGCAGATCCTGCGAGGTTTCGCCGATCCGCGTCGCGATGTCCTGCAGGGTGAGGTCCAGTTCGAGCAGCTTGGCGGGGGCAACTTCGACCCAGATTTCCTCGTCCCGCGCACCGGACAACGTGATCTTGTCGATGCCGCGTGACAGCAGGTCGTCGCGCATGCGTTTGGCGATCGCCTTGAGGGCGGATTCGGAGAATGGCCCCGACACGACAACCCTGCTGATCGGATCGTAGCGCACGACCCGCCGGACCTCCGGCGTTTCGCTGTCCTCCGGCAGTGTTGTCACCTGACCGACGGCGGTTTCCACATCCGACAATGCGGCTTGCAGATCCGTACCCGTTTCGAACTCCAGGACGATCAGGGCGGCCCCTTCATTGGCGGTCGACCGCACGCGCTTGACGCCGTCGAGGAAACGCACCTCCGGCTCGATGGCTTGAATGATATTGGTATCGACGTCCTCGGCGCTGGCGCCCCGCCACTCGACATTGACCGTTACGATGTCGATGCCGAAATCGGGAAAGAACTGCGTGTTAATGCGCAGCAGCCCAAAGACACCGACCAGAACCATGATAACCATCAGCAAATTCGCCGCCGTGCGGTGGCGGACGAAAAGGCCGATTAGATCTATCCCGCCGCCGCGCCGGCCGCCGCCGTCGTTTTCGGAATCCTGAACCGGCGCGATCACGGAACGCGAACCTTAAGCCCGGGGCCGACTTCGGGGAACCGGGTGGTGACGATCCGGTCCTTCTCACCGAAGTCGCCCCGGATCAGCACGTCGTTCCCGATTTGCGCCGCGATCGTTACGGCGCGCGCGTCGAGGCGGCCATCGACAATGCAATACACCGTGTTGCCGCCATACACCGCTTGCTCCGGAATTCGGATGACGCCCTCATACACGGGACCCGGTACGGTGACCTCGACAAAGGCACCGGGGCGCAAATTCGTCGCCGCGTTCACATCGGCGAGCCGGGCGAAGACTTCCACGCCGCCGCTCGCCGCCTGAACCTCGCCTTCCACCCGGTCGAGGACGGCATCGTAGTGTTTACCCGCCCAGAGTACCTTGGCCTTTACCCGCTGGTAATTGCCGTCCGAGAGGAAGGCGTTGAACCGGTCGTTGCCGACAAGAAAGCGGACTTCCAATCGTTCGGCGTTGATCGCCTTGGCAATCTTGTCGCCCACATTCACGAACTTGCCCGGCGCCGTCGCGACCCCGACGAGAAAACCGCCGAAAGGGGCCACGATCCGGGTATCGGCCAAGTCGCGTTCGGCCCGGTCGCGCGCCACGGCGAGCTGTTCAATCCGATTGCGGCGATCGATCACGCGCTGCTGTGACTCGCTCAGCCGCAGCATTGCATCGTCCAGCGCCTTCCGCGACACGTGACCGCTGCCCGAGAGCTTCTTGCGGCGCTGGACGTCGCGGGCGGCGATTTCCACCTGTTCCTCGTCACGCGCAATCATGCCTTCCGCGCCCTTCAGGTCGGACCGGATTTCGCGCAATTTGGCATCGAAATCGAAGGGATCGAGGCGCACCAAGAGGTCGCCCTTTTCGACCACGCCGCCCTCCAGATAGGTCGGCCCCACTTCGACCACCTTGCCGGACACTTCGGCCCGGACCTCGGTCTCGCGCCCCGCGACCACACGGCCGAAAAACCGTTGTTCAGGTTGCGCCTTGCCGGCGGCCGCGGGAACGACCGCAACCGTCCAAACCCGTTCGCGCACGGGCTTTGCCGCGACCTCGGGACGGGTCGATACGAGATAGACCGTAATCAGCACCGCCGCCGCGACGATCAGCAACGGCAGCGCCACCATGAGAAATTGCTTCCCGGAAATGCCGTGCCGCACCACCTTGACGCGTTCCATGGCGGCGGCGGCGATGTCGTTGGGATGCTTCATGGCGCCACCTCCCCGCCGGGAATGCCCTCGCACGGAAGGTCCAGCATCGCCAGCACGCGCGGCGTTATGGTCTGAATGACCAGCTCAATTCGTTCGGGCGTGTACTCGTCCCAGCCGAGGCGGGCCATCACGAGCCCCCGCGCCACGCGGAACATCATGCATTGACCGATCAAATTGGCCGTCAGTAATTTGGTCTTGGGAGAATTCGGATCGGTGCCGGCCGCCGCCGACACCAGGCCGCCGACCGCGTCATGCACCGGATTGATCCGTTCACGGATCAGCATGGGAAATTCGCCGGACGGGTGGTGGAATTCGCGCAGCAGAAGCGGCATTTGCCAGTGCGCCGCCTCATCGCCCAGCACCCCGGTCAACAACGACCGGACCAGGGTCGCGGTCACACGGGCCAGTGCGGCGCGGTCACCTTTCGCCTGGGCGAGCCCATTGCCAAGGCCTTCCAGGATAATCCGGAAAAACGGTTCGGTATCGGCGATCAACTGGCGCAGGACTTCGTGGTAGAGCGCCTCCTTGCCGCCGAAATGGTAGTTGATTGCGGCGGCATTGACCGATGCCGCCTGCGCCAATTCACGCACCGATACGCCGTCGAAGCTACGGTCCGCGAAGAGCCGCCCTGCGGCCTCCACGATGCGTGCACGGCTTTCGCCGCCGCCTGGACGGCCGGGTCCCCGAGCCGCCGCATCCGGCGCATTCTCGTCGATATCGATGGCTTCCGTCATCTATTCCTCAAGGGTGCGATAACTTGTCTGGACAAATTAATCAAACGATTGTTTAATAATTGTTACACACAGGAATTTAGTCAAGATCAATCGAACTTCAAGAGTTATCACCGAAATAATTGTTGCAATGCAGCAATACTCGATCGCCAAGCGAGCGTGCCCCCGAGCACGCCGACCCCATCCCCGCAACGCGCATTTACCGCCGCGCCGCCCGAAACAAAATTCGTTTTTCATGATGCGAACCCGGCGCATTTGATTAAGCTGATTGCGCGGCAACAGAATTCCAACAGGCGGTGAACCCGCCCTTACCGACAGCGGATCGTGACCAAATATTCCATCTTCAGCCTGATCCGGAATGCGTCGGACCACCATCGTGGCTGGCCACGGGCATGGCGAGATCCGGAACCGAAGCGAAGTTACGATGTCGTTATTGTCGGCGCCGGCGGCCATGGGCTCGCGACCGCGTACTATCTGGCGGCGGAACATGGCATCACGAATGTCGCGGTCCTGGAAAAAGGCTGGCTCGGCGGCGGCAATACCGGCCGCAATACCACAATTATCCGCGCCAACTATCTGCAGGATGCCAGCGCGGCGCTGTACGGCCACGCCCTTTCGTTGTGGGACGGGTTGAGCCAGGTCCTGAATTTCAACGTGATGTACAGCCGGCGCGGCGTGCTCGCCCTGGCGCATACGGAGCATGAGCTCAAGGCACTGGCGCGGCTGCATGCGGCCAACCGGTTGAACGGCATCGACCTGGAATTGCTGACGCCCGAGCAATGCAAGGCGTTCTGCCCGATCCTGAATATTTCGCGGGACATGCGGTTTCCGGTCCTGGCCGGCAGCCTACAGCGCAAGGCGGGCGTTGCCCGGCACGATGCGGTCGCCTGGGGCTATGCCCGCGCGGCAAGCGCGCTCGGCGTCGATATCATTCAAAATTGCGAGGTCACCGGCTTCAGGATCGCCGACGGCGGCATCGAAGGCGTCGAGACGTCGCGCGGGCTCATCCGAACCGGCAAGGTGGCCTGCGTCGCGGCGGGGCATTCTTCCGTGCTCGCGGGAATGGCGGGACTGCGGTTGCCGATCGAGAGCCATCCCCTGCAAGCGCTCGTATCGGAGCCGCTCAAGCCGATTCTCGATACCGTCACCATGTCCAACGCGGTTCATGTCTATGTCAGCCAGTCGGACAAGGGCGAGCTGGTCATCGGCGCCGGCATCGACGCCTTCAACTCCTACGCCCAGAGAGGATCGCTGCCGGTCATCGAGGAACAGATGGCCGCGATGCTCGATCTTTATCCGGTCTTCAGCCGGTTGCGCATGCTCCGGAAATGGGGCGGCATCGTCGACCTCTGCCCCGACGCGAGCCCGCTGATCACCAAGACGCCCGTGGCGGGCCTGTACTTCAATTGCGGCTGGGGCACCGGCGGCTTCAAGGCGACACCCGGCTCGGGCCATGTCTTCGCGCACACGGTCGCCCATGACGAGCCGCATCCGTTTGCCGCACCGTTCACCCTCCAGCGTTTTCAGACCGGCAACCTGATCGACGAAAACCTGGCCGCCGCGGTGGCGCATTAGGAGCCGCCGGATGCTGCTGATCCCCTGCCCCTATTGCGGCGAACGCGACGAAAACGAATTCCACTATGGCGGCGAGGCGCACATTGCGCGGCCCGAAAACGCCTGGACGATGATCGACGCGGATTGGGCGGACTATCTCTTCATGCGCGCCAATCCGAAGGGCAAACACTATGAGCGCTGGCTGCATCGCCATGGCTGCGGACGCTGGTTCAACGCCTTGCGCGATACGGTCAGTCATGAAGTAATCGCCACCTATGCGATCGGCGATGCTAAGCCGGCGGCCAAACGATGAGCCGGTCCTTTCGCACCGCGGATGGCGGCCTGGTGGACCGCAAGGCGCCGCTTCACTTCACCTTCGACGGCCACCGATACACAGGCTTCATGGGCGACACGCTGGCCTCCGCGCTGCTGGCCAACGGCGTGCACTTCGTCGCCCGCAGTTTCAAATACCACCGTCCGCGCGGCATCTTCTCCGCCGGCTCCGAGGAGCCGAATGCCCTGATCCAAATCGGCGACGGACCGCGCGCCCTGCCCAACACGCGCGCAACCCAGGTCGAGCTTTACGACGGGCTTGCCGCCCATAGCCAGAACAACTGGCCGAGCCTGAAATACGACGCGCGCGGGCTCGCCGACCGCTTTTCACGGCTGCTGCCGGCCGGGTTCTACTACAAGACCTTCATGCGGCCGAAGCGCCTCTGGGAATGGTACGAATCCCATATCCGCCGGGCCGCCGGCATGGGCCGCGTACCGGCCGGCCCCGACCCGGATATCTATGACAAGCGCCGGCTGCATTGCGACGTGCTGGTGGTCGGCGGCGGCCCCGCCGGGCTTGCCGCCGCGCTCGCGGCGGGCCGCAGCGGCGCGCGGGTCGTCCTGGCCGATGAACAAGCCCGTTTCGGCGGAAGCCTGCTCGCCGACACGGCTGCCATCGGCGGACAGTCGGCCGCGGACTGGGTCGACGCGGCGACCGCCGAGCTGGCCGCCCTGCCGGAAGTGCGGCTGCTGCCCCGCACCACCGTCTTCGGCTATTACGACCACAACTATCTCGCCATCGTCGAGCGGGTCGCCAACCATTTGCCGGAACCGCCGCCGCATACGCCGCGCGAACGGTTTTGGAGTGTGCGCGCCCGCCAGGTCGTGCTGGCGACCGGCAGCCATGAGCGGCCGCTGGTCTTTGCCGGCAACGACCGGCCGGGGGTCATGCTGGCGGGTGCCGCGCGAAGCTACCTCAACCGCTATGGCGTCCGGGTCGGCGACCGGGTCGCGCTGTTCACCAACAACGACAGCGCCTACCGGCTTGCGGTCGAACTCGTCGCCGCCGGCTGCGAGGTACCGGTAATCGCCGATCTGCGCACCGAGCCGTCCCGGCATCCCTATGCCGGAAAAGCCGATGGTCTGGGCATCCCGGTATTGCGGGGGCACGCGGTGGTGAACACGGCGGGCCGCCATCGCATCGCATCGCTCAAGGCGATGCCGATGACCGAGGCGGGCGACGGGGTGACCGGCGCCGCCCGCGATTTCAACTGCGACGCCCTGCTGATGTCCGGCGGCTGGAATCCCGCGCTGCATCTGTTTTCCCAGGCCCAAGGCACGCTGCGCTTCGACCCGGCGGCCGGCACCTTCCTGCCCGGCACGGCCGGCCAGGCAGTGCGCTGTGCGGGCACCTGCAATGGCGCCGCCACCTTGTTCGAATGTCTTGCGGAAGGCGAAGCCGCCGGGCGCGCCGCCACGGCGGCGTCCGGCATTGCGCCCGCCGCCGCCGTCCCCGTGCCGGCGGTCGATGGCGATACGCCCGGGCCGGTCAGGCTGCTGCCGATGATCCCCGCCGCGGACCCGGAAATCCCTCCGAACAAGCACTTCGTCGATTTCCAGAACGACGTGACGGCCGCCGATATCGGCCTGGCCGCACGCGAGGGCTATATCTCGGTCGAACACAGCAAGCGCTACACCACCGCCGGCATGGGGACCGATCAGGGCAAGACCTCGAACGTCAACGCGCTCACCCTGCTGGCCGCGGAACGCGACGCGCCGGTGCCCGAGGTCGGCACCACGACGTTCAGGCCGCCTTACACACCGGTGACCTTCGGCGCGCTGGCCGGGCGCGATATCGGGCCGCTCTTCGCCGCCGTGCGCCGCACCCCGATGCAGGGCTGGCATGAGGCGCAGGGTGCGGCCTTCGAAGATGTCGGCCAATGGCAGCGCCCGTTCTATTATCCGCGCGACGATGAGACCAAGGACGACGCCGTCGCACGCGAGGTGCTGGCGGTCCGCCAGAGCGTCGGCATCCTGGATGCCTCCACGCTCGGCAAGATCGACATTAAGGGCCCGGACGCGACCGCCCTGCTGGATTGGGTCTATACCAATGACTGGGACAAGCTCGGCGAGGGCCGCTGCCGATACGGGCTGATGTGCGGCGAGGACGGCATGGTCTTCGATGACGGCGTCACGGCGCGGTTCGGGCCGGAACACTACGTAATGCACACCACGTCGGGCAACGCGGAACGGGTGCTGGGCTGGCTTGAGGAATGGCTGCAGACCGAGTGGCCGCATATGCGGGTCCGCTGCACCTCGGTCACCGATCAATACGCCACCGCCGCGATCGCCGGGCCGAATGCACGACGCCTGCTGGCGGGCCTGTGCCGGGATATCGACCTCGACAGCGCCGTCTTTCCGCATATGGCGGTCCGGACGGGAATGGTCGCGGGCCTGCCCGCCCGGGTGCTGCGGGTGAGTTACACGGGCGAGCTGTCCTACGAGGTAAACGTTCCCGCCGACTACGGCATGGCCCTGTGGCAGGCTCTGCTGACCGCGGGCGAGACGTTTGGCATTGCTGCCTTCGGTACCGAAGCAATGCATGTCCTGCGCGCCGAAAAGGGCTTCATCCTGGTCGGCCAGGATACCGACGGCACCGCAACCCCGGCCGATATGGGCATGGAATGGGCAGTCTCGAAGCGTAAGGATTTCCTCGGCAAACGCTCGCTCAGCCGCGCCGACATGATGATGCCCGACCGCAAACACTATGTCGGCCTGTTGACCGAGGATCCGTCGATTGTGCTGCCCGACGGCGCGCATGCCGTCGAAACAGTCAAACCGAAGCCGCCGATGGCGGCCATCGGGCACGTCACGTCCAGCTATTTCAGCCCGACCCTGGGCCGCTCGATTGCCCTGGCCATGATCCGCGGCGGCCGGAGCCGGATCGGCGAAACCATCCATTTTCCCCTGGAGGACGGACGCGTCGTCGCGGCCACGATTGCCACCCCGGCCTTCTACGACCCGAAGGGGGAGCGCATGCATGGTTGACGGATTGCCCCGCCACGATCCGCTCGCCCATTTTTGGCTCGGCCGAGATACGATAGCCGCACCGAGCGATGCCGGTGTCCATCTTGCCCTGCTGCCGCCACGCGCCGCGGTCAATTTGCGCGGCGAAGCGACCAGCGAACTTCGCAGCATCGTGGCCGAACTGGCGGGATGCGGCCTGCCGCTGCGTCCGCTCGACAGCGCGGCCAAGGGCAGCATGGCGGCGCTCTGGCTCGGACCCGACGAATGGCTGATCACCGGCCCGACGGACAGCGTCGCGTTAACCGCCAAACTGCAGCGCGCTTTCCGCGGCAAGTTCGTCACCGCGACCGACCTCAGCCACGCCATGGCCGTCATCCGGCTGGCCGGACCGAACGCCGGCGATGTTCTATCGAAAGGCTGCGGCCTGGACCTGCACCCGCGGGTGTTCAAGCCCGGCAACGTCGCCGGCACCCTGCTCGCCCGCGCGGATGTCGTGCTGCATCAGGTCGAGGCATCCGCCTATCACCTGTATATACGCCGGTCCTACGCCGATTATCTGTGGCGCTGGCTGGAGGATGCGGGCCGGGAATATGGGGTGGCGGTGACGGGTGCGTAGGCCCGGCCAACGTGCCAACCTCACATTTTTTCGAGGATATCGAGTGTCTTCTGCGTGCTTTCCGAGAGCGCCTCGATGTCCGTGATGATGATCTCCAGGTCTTCGACAGCGGTCGGCGTGCCTTTCGCCGCGGACTTGAATTGCGGCTGCACACGGCTCCACGCGTCCTTCGAGCGGATCAACTCGGTGCGCAGCGCCGGTTCGCGGACTGGGATCAACTGCAGCTCGGTATCGCCCTCGATCATTCCGTTCAGCACCCTGTTGAAGATAACCGTGCTTGCGGCAAGCCCTTCCCGCTGCTTGCCGACATCATAATTTATGGCGATCAGTAAGAGCCTCTTGGCCATTTTCTCAATTCGAATGGACTGTTCTTCGGCTTGAATTAAAGTCAGAACGTCGATCGATATTAAATTGTTTTTCAAATATTTTGTCTGATAAGCCTGCCGCGCCTTGACGGCGGCGTCGATAACCAGCTGGTCGAGTTGCGCCGCAATGGCGATATCCGTGCGCTTCACTTCTCCGGTCACGATGACATCAAGACCGACGCCCTTATGAATGTCCCAGGCCAAACGGACGTCGCGCAGTATCTCAAGCATCTCAGGGCTCGGCGGCGGCAGGCCGATCGACGCGTCGCCTTGGTTCAACTTGGCAAAATTCGATTCAAATCCCTCATGGGCGGTTCGGAGGCGCGCCAGATTGCTCTCCTTGTCGAAACCCAGAAAAAGTTGCGCGATTGACAGCGTCATCCGCTGGGCTTGCGCCTCCAATTCATTGACTTGGCGAAGGATCGTTTTGAGTGAATTGGAACTGCGCGCCTCCTGCGCGACTGCAGCCCACCCGCTTTCTTGGGGCGCCACCCATGGGGGACCGCAAAGCACCGAACCGAATGCCGCGATCACCGCCAGTATCGCGCATGCTCTTTGAGACATAATCATCAACTCCGCACGGCCCACCCGCCGAACCGAAAATCCCCGCGCCAAACAGGGGCCACCCGAGCCGGGCCGTCAAAACGGATATCCGGCAACCGACCGATAGCCAAAGAGCGCAACCACAAGTATTGAATGTGTTGAATTAAAAAACGATTAAGCTGTGCAACTTGACCAGGAGTTACACTCTCGTAACGCCAGATCGCCTGACTGCAAACGCCAAAATAACGCCTCATTTGGAGACCGTTATAGATGTAGATGGGATTCAGGAAACGGCTATGCGGGAAGACCTACCGCCAGGCGGCGGCGCTAGCAGCCGGTTCAGAGCTACAGCCTGGCCAGAACGTCGACCACCTTTTCCATAGTGTCGCGCAATTTTTCCATGTCGCCTCTGACACGCACGTGCAATTCGGTCGGCAGTCCACGCCCCGTCACAACGGCGTCCACATGCGGCAACACCCGTTCCCACACCGATTGCGTCCTGCGGAGCGCGGCCCGAAGTGAAGGATTATCGATCGGAAAGAGTTGCAATTCCGGATCACCCTTGCGCAAACCCTTCAGCACCCGGCTGAACCGTTTAACGTTTTCCGCAAGACGCGGCCGAAGGCGAGACACCTCATAGTTGAGCGTGATCAACCAGATTTCCGCCGTAATTCTTCCCGCGAGATAAGATTGGCGTTCCGCCTGAATCAGGGTCAGGGTACTCAGCGACACCATTTTCTGACTCAGAAATTTTTCCCGATAGGCTTTTTGGGCCTGTGTCGTCGCCGCAATTAAGGTCTGATCCAATTCAGCCAAAATGACCAGGTTTGTTCGCGAAACGTCTTTTTTCAGGATGGTCTGAAGAACGTTGCTTCGGAAAGTATTCCAGGCAACTTGAACCTCGCCAAGGGCCCCTTTGATTTTCGGGTCGGATGGCGCCGGAATACCGATTGCGGCGTCCCCTCGAGCCAATATCGAGAGGTTCTGTTCGAACCGATTGTATGCTTTCTGCAGGCGCACGACGCTGGCGGATTTATCCAGATTTAACGCAATCTGAGCCATTTCCACCGTGATGCGCTGCACCTGCGTTTCCAGCCCATTGACCCGGCGCAACGTTGTTTTCACGGCGTCGGTGCTGAACTGCTTTTCGGCGGCGGCCGCGCGCCCTGAACCGCTCCGCATGTGTTCCGCCGGAGCGATCAAAGCAATGACGAATACGGCCATGCCGATCAGCTGTGTCACGTAGTTATTACAAGCCGATTGAATCACTTTTTGCGACACTTTGTCCTCATTAAGCCGACAAAACTGGATAGCCGTCATTTAAAAAATAGACGCCGGAATATGCAATTTCGTCATTTCGGAAATTCTTTGCGTCGGCGGAAAATGATTGATTTTTATTAATATTCGATTAATTACGGCGTTGCCGCGAAGGCTTTATCGTAGGATTTCATCATCTTCGCGGGACACCCGCGGTGGATTCATCGAGCGCCAACCGCGAGACCGGGCCCCTTAGGTCCATCGCTCGGTATCTTCCCGGTCGTCCGCGGTCAGGAGTGTCGATGTATACACCACCGTCCAGGTACACAGGTCGTACCGCCGGCTGAGCTTGCGCCGCACTTCCACTTCCTCGGGACCTTGCGGGATCTTCGACCGCTCCCACATGGCGAGATCCGGCCGCCGGGTCATCAGCAGGCTGCGACGGGAACCATCGTCCCTGTCGGGGCCGCGCCAAAGCCCGATCACCTGTGAATCGTACGAAGATTCAAATCCCGGCCAGGCGCCGGCGCAGAGATCGAGGAATTCATCCCAATTTTCCGGCGGCGTCTCGAACCAGCGGAAGGCGTAATTACCTTGCCGCCGCGGTGGTTCGGGCCCTTCGGGACGCAACGTCGGCACCATTCGCTCGCTCCTGCACGCGCGCACCGCCGCCATGTCCCCGAACAGGATCGCCTCGGCCCGAGCGGCCGAAGCTCCATCACCCGGCCACACGGTCATCACGGTGAGCTCATCGCGCGGCCGGCCGATCTGGCTGCGCCAAATACCGTAGAGCGCGGCTCCCTCGGCGGCGAGCGCCCCCGCACCGGTGCCTCGGATCGCGTCGGCGAGCGCCTGCCACTGGAGCGGCGTGACGGTAACGCGGTGGTGGATATAGGCCAGTGTCATCGCGCGCTCAACTCAACAATCGGAACATACGATCCTGGGACTACGGCAAAAAAGGATTTATCAGCTCTACGCCGCCGATCCTTTGGCCATGCTGCATGTCCTCCGTGATCAAACAGGTACACCCCGCCTGTCGCGCGGTAGCCCACTGCATGGCGTCCCAGAATGACAGGCTATGATCCCGAACCGCCGCCATGGCGTCGTCAATGCTTTGGACATCGGCGGCTGTAACATTGAATACGATTTGCCACGTCTGTACATACCGGGTCGCGTTTTCGATCGTCGCAATTCTTTTTCGGGTAACAGCATGAAAAAACTCGGCAAGCGATTGCACTGTTAGCCATGCATCGACTCTTGCCGCATCAATGAGGAGCGATTCCGCCAAACGTCGTTTTGCACCAGCGTCCACATCGATCGCGTAGACGAGAACATTTGCATCGATCGCAAATCTATTTCCAACGGTCATACAGCGATTCCCGGTCGAATTTTTCGCCGCCGAGGTGGAGCCCTTCCTTTAGCTGCTTCTTCATTCGCGCATAAGCAGCTTGCCATTCCGGGTCGGCAGTGCGGTCTTCACGGTGCGGCGTGAGGCGCGCCACCGGCCTGCCGCGCCGGGTAATGACGAATTCCTCGCCCTCGCGCTCCAACTCCTGAATAAGCTTCGACAGGTCCCGGTTGGCTTCGCGAATGGAAACGGTTTTCATGGGGCACTCCTATATGTAGGATAATCCTACAATATCGAGTACGTTCGCGTAATGTCAATGGGAGCGATCCGTGAAGGTCAGGAATTTTCGCGCTTACCCGGACATAGTTGCCAACCCGCTCAAAATCCGTATTGATCCTAGGATACGCAAACTCCCGGAGGTGACGCATGTTCTACAATCCCGACGTAAAGGGCGATCACGGCCTGCCGCACGACCCCTTCAAAGCGCTGGTGAGCCCGCGTCCCATCGGCTGGATTTCCACTCTCGACACCGACGGCAACGTCAATCTGGCGCCGTACAGCTTCTTCAACGCGGTGGCCTATGCGCCGGCCATCGTCATGTTCTCCTCGAGCGGCCTGCCGGACGATCCGATGAAGCATTCCTGGCGCAACGCCGAAGAAACCGGGGAATTCGTGTGCAACATCGTCTCCGGCGAACTCGCCGACAAGATGAACCTGACCGCCGCCCATGTGGGGCGCGGCGTCGATGAGATGAAACTCGCCGGGTTGACGCCGATGCCGTCGGAAAAGGTCAAGGCGCCGCGGGTCGCGGAAGCGCCCGCGCATCTCGAATGCAAGTACCTCCAGACCGTCACCTTCGACAGCGTCAAGGAAGGCGC
>Ga0224508_10000996_pt1 | contig 26044 bp, 18 predicted proteins | sample SF_Jan12_sed_USG_4_FD_170157 | JGI IMG/M metagenome (GOLD analysis project Ga0224508, IMG submission 170157) | Sediment microbial communities from San Francisco Bay, California, United States - SF_Jan12_sed_USGS_21 | ecosystem: Environmental > Aquatic > Marine > Sediment | place: USA... | reverse complement strand
GGCCCTCGGCTTCGAGCTCGGCCAGGCCGATTCGGACGGCCCGCGAATCGTCGTTCGTGCCGATCTCTCGCTTCCGCCTGAGGCGTATGTGCTCGAGGTCTCCGAGGCCAGCCTGGCGATCGATGCGTCCACCGAGGCCGGAGTCTTCTACGCGTTCCAAACCCTGCGGCAGCTCGTCCCTGCCGGCCTCTACGAGGCCGGACCGGCCGGCTCGCGGCCGGGTGCCATCCCGGCCGTCCGGATCGAGGACCGGCCGAGGTTCCCCTACCGCGGGCTTCATCTGGACGTCGGCCGACATTTTTTTTCGGTCGATTTCGTGAAGCGGTACATCGACACCATGGCTCGCTTCAAGCTGAATCGCTTCCACTGGCATCTCACCGAGGACCAGGGGTGGCGGATACAGATCGACGGTTACCCGCGACTCACCGAGGTCGGAGCCTGGAGGGCCGAGAGCCCCATTGAAAAGCGGCTCAACCCCTATGTGGGGGATGGCGTCAGACATGGGGGGTTCTACACGAAGGACGAGATCCGGGACATCGTGGCCTTCGCCGCGGAGCGATTCGTGACCGTCATCCCGGAGATCGAGATGCCGGGGCACGCCACCGCGGCGCTAGCCTCGTACCCCTGGCTCGGCTGCACCGAGGAGGTGCTGGCGGTGTCGACGACGTGGGGCGTGCACGACACGATCTTCTGCCCTCACGAGGAGACATTCGACTTTCTCACGAGCGTTCTCGATGAGGTCATGGCGCTCTTTCCCTCCGAGTACATCCACATCGGGGGAGACGAGGTTCCGAAGCGCCAGTGGCGAGAGAGCGCGGCGGCGCAGGCCGTGATCCGTCGTGAGGGACTGGCGGGAGAGGACGAGCTTCAGAGCTGGTTCATCCGTCGTATCGAGCGTCACCTTCGGGCCAACGGCCGACGCCTGATCGGGTGGGACGAGATTCTGGAGGGTGGGCTCGCGCCGGATGCGACGGTGATGTCGTGGAGGGGGGTCGAGGGCGGGATCGAAGCGGCCCGGCAGGGGCACGACGTCGTCATGACTCCGATCCAGCATTCGTATTTCGACTTCTATCAAGGCGACCCGTCGACCGAGCCGCTCGCCATGAACTGGGCCGGATTCCCGATCCCACTTCGGCGCGTATACGAGTTCGAGCCGGTCCCGCCCGATCTCACCGAGGACCAGGCGCCGTATGTAATCGGGGGCCAGGCGAATCTGTGGACGGAGTACATCGCGACGCCCGAGTACGCCGAGTACATGGTGTACCCACGGGCGCTCGCGCTCTCGGAAGTGGTCTGGAGCCCCGCGGAGTCGCGGGACTGGTCGGGGTTCGTCGCGCGAATGGAGCGGGCCCTCGCCCTGCTGGACGCGCTGGGAGTGCGCTACCGGCCGCCACACGAGCTGGACGGCCGGTAGCCGAACACGGTCCTACTCGACCAGGCGCAGGAACTTGAAGGGGGTGGTGGTCGCTCCGCCGCCCCCGCCCGCCACCGGCGCGATGGCCGCGTAGCCCGCGAAGATCGCTATGACCTCGTTGCCCTGCGTCCCGACGACGAAGATCCCGGCGAAATTCGTGATGGTGGCGTCCTGCCGACCGGGGTCCGGCGCGACCGTCGGGTCGAACATGGGCATCGGACGAAGCCGCGGGCTTCCGCGGCAGGTGCCTCCGATCACGTCCACTATGCAATTCTGTCCGGGATCCCAGAGCGCGCCGAGGTCCTGATCGATCAGCTCCTGGAAGCCCTGCTTCGTCGGGCCGACCATGTTGCCGGGCTCGGTCGGGATCTGCTGGCCGATGTAGTACGAAAACTCCACATCGGGGCAGGTGTAGATGTGCTCCTTGTAGTTCGCACCGCCCACCAGGCCGCCCGCAGCGATCGGGTAGTACCAGCTTTCGTTCGGGTACCCCGGACCGGTGTTGTGCTTGATCTGGATCGTGTCGCCGATGTTCGACTGCGAGTACCCGGTGAAGGTGCTCGCGTTGCTGCCGTCCGGGTTCCACGCCTCGTAGTAGTCGATCCCGTCGTCGTAGAAGTTCAGGCTCCCGGGAGCACCGTTTTCCGTCCAGCGGTCCGGCAACATCAGTGGCAGCACGCAACTGACTCCGGAGGCCGGCGACGCCTCGGCCACCGCCGTGGTGACCACGTCGACGGAGTTGATCCCGAGCACGCGGGCGAAGATCGTAGCGATCGGATTCCCCCTGGCCACGGTGTGGTGCACCGTGACCCGCACTTGCTCGTTGACGAGATCGACGTCGACGTCGCTGATCTTGTTGATCGCGACGCTCGTCCGATCGACCGTGTTGTTCGCCGCGAACTGCTCGGCCCAGTCCCTGGCGACCACGTCCGCGTTCCCGGTCGCGTGGATGAACGCCGCGGCGCCCGCCAGCGCTGAAAGATCCGCCACTCGCTGCGACTCGGCGCGCGCGTTCATCACGTGGCCCATGTCGATGGCGATCGCGGCGGAGCCGATGAAGACCGTCATTCCCACCGCTACGAAGACACCTATCGCTCCCCGGTCATCCCTCCCCAACCCCCTGAACTTCCGGAACGAACGCATATGTCAGTCTTCCCGATCTGGGCGTAGTAAAGGCTCGATCGAACGTGAGGCACGGCTCGGTCGAAGAGGCTTTGGTTCGAAGCTGAGGCTTCCGTGGACGCGAGGGCAAGGCCGTCCCATCGACGGATGGCGCGCCCGTGGCGGCACCGGTCTCGCAAGTGTCTGTCGGCGTGTCAGTTCCAGTCCCGCATCACGGTCTTGGCGTCGCCACGGACCCGGGCGGTGGCCGCCATCGCTGCGTACGAAGTGACGGTGGGGGCGATCAGCTCTCGAAATCCTGGCCCTGGGCCCTCAGCACATCCTTCATGGCCTCCAGGTACCCGGCCTCGCTTGAAACCCCCTCGGACAACTGCGCGTTGTGGCGCGCCGCCTCGACGGGGATCCGGTTGATCGCGCGGCCGGACGAGTAGACGAGCAGCTCGTTCATGCATGCTCGCTCGAGCTGATACACGAACAGCATGGCTTTCTCTATGGTATCCGCGACGACCAGCACTCCGTGGTTTGCCATGAACAAGACGCGCTTGTCCCCCAGCGCGTCGACCATGCGACCGCCCTCCTCCTCGGCCGTGACGATCCCCTCGTATTCGAAGTAGGCGACGTTGTCGAAGAACACTCCAGCGTTCTGGCTGCCACGGTCGTCGAAGCGCCAACCCTCGATCGAGCAAAGGGCCGTGCTATAAGGCGCGTGCACGTGAAGGGCGCACTGGATATCCGGTCGAGCCATGTGGATCGGGTGATGGATTGCCCACGCGCTCTGATTGAGCTGTCCGTCACCCTCGACTGCATCGCCGCGCGGGTCCAACTCCACGAGGCTGGCTGCGGTGACCCGAGAGAAGTGGGTCATTCCCGGCGTCAGCAGGATGTGGCCGGGCCTTCCCGGGACCTTGCAGGAGAACTGGTTCCACGTGCCTTCGTGGAGGTTCTCGAGCACGGTGATCCTGTGACATGCCGCCAGGTCCTGCCTGGCGCTGAGGATCGCGATGGACTCGGAGGTCGATCGTGTGGTGTCGGGAACGGGGACGACATCGGTGCTCATGGCAGTCTCACTGGATTAAGCGGGAGTCACGGTGGACGATATCGATCCGTCCACCGCATCGTCCCACCGAATCTAAGACGGCCGAACTCGTCTGTCGTGGGGTCCCGGCCGGCCCGGGAAGTCCGGACCGGCCGGGTGTCGCCGAGCGGTCAGGCCTTCTCCGCCAGGGCCAACTCCTCTTCCTCAGCCAGCGTCTTGATCGTCTTCATCATCTTTCGCTCCATGATGAAGTCCGCGAGTTCCCAGAACAGGAGCTGCGCGGCCCGCTCGCCGAGACCCGGGTTTCGCGCGGAACGCGTCCGCATGACCAGCCGACACATCTCGTCGTCGATCGGCTCGACCTGGAAGGCCCAGAAGCCGTGCTCGGCCTCCTCCCCCCGGGCGACGGCATCGGCATCCTCGGGGCCGATCAGCGCCATGGTTCGCTCCGGCTCGAGCAGACCCACGATCACTCGGGCCTTGCCGCCGAACCGATCCGGCGATGCCATCCAGACGACATCTCCTTCGTCCCGGTCCTGGAACTCGGGAACGACCTCGAGGACGTTGTCGACATCGAGACCGAACAGATTCTCGATCCAGTCATAGCTGTAGAACCCCGCGCGGTCCTGTCCGATCTGGACGACCCACCGCCACACGGTCTCCGCCGGAGCGTGAACCGTGATCGCCCGCGTGGCCTCGAACGCCACGTCATCAGGGAGAAGCCGGTCGCTGGGCCAGACGCGGTCCAACTCGTGATCGGTCGCCCCCCAACTGAGCAGACGCGGGCGCACCGTCTTCTTGTAGGCTGCCGCGCCAGCGGCCCCCGCGAGCACACCCGCAGAGCCATACAGTGCGGCCTTCGTCGTCGTCTTCATCCCTCCTCCTCCTTGCTGTGTCGAACCCGCGGAAGGAGAAGGGAGCACGTCTCGCGCCGCTCGCGGACCGCCAGCCGCAACTATCGTTAAGCGTATTGAATTAAGTCACTTGCATGATATGTCATGTCATATCACGCGAGGTTCGGAAAGGGCAGGATCGCCCCGACGCTTCCGGGGGTGTGGGGCAATCCTGCGCGCCTGCGGCCGTCGGCGTCAGGAGGTCGTCGCGGGACCCACGATCACGGTCACCTCGGCGTCCGAGTAGAGCCCGCCGTCGTCCGCTCGAGCCCGGAGCACATACGTGCCTGGGCGGTCGAACGTCACGCGCACGACGTAGCGCCCGCCCTCCGGCACCTGGGGGGCTTGCCACAGCGGCGCCCACGGGGAGTTCGCGCCAGTGCGCGTGTCCTCCCACGCCTTGACCTGTGGAGGGTCGAACTCGATATCGGCCTCGCCGCGATAGACGAACCAGGCGAGGTGGAGTCCAACCACCTTGTTGACCGTGACCCTCGCGGGCGGCCTGAGCTGCCGGTCGCTGAGCGTACGAGGCCCATCCGGGTCCTCCTGCTCGTCCCCGCCCGCGTCGCGCGAGCGAGCGCGGGGGATCCCGTCGTCCTCGACCACGGCTGTCAGCTCGAGCGTCTGCCCCACGGTCACTCGCCGGGTCGGCCCGCCTTCAAGAGAGATGACGGGCGGGGTATTGGACCGAGTCTCGGCATTGCTCGACCCGGCCCCCAGAGCCCCCGTCTCGGAGGCGATCACCACGTTGTCGACGACGTAGTCCGGGCGCAGCGACGCGTACGCGTGTTCGGTCTTCCCGGCGGTCGTAAGGGTCCACACCAGCTCCTTGTCACCCCAGTCCGCCGGCACGCGCACCTTGAAGACCCATCGGTTTCGGCGAGGCATGAAATGGGTCGGCTGTCCGCGGTCGGCCGGACCAGGCGAGAAGTAGTTGGCATCCCCGACGGGGACATCCAGCTCCTCGAGCCAATTCCGATTCATGTACCCGAACAGGAGCTCGTACGACCCGTCCGCGTTCTGCGTCCACCCCTCGAAGGCCGGCGAGACGTTCTGGCCCTTCGAGTAGGTCAGCTGCCCGACGGTCGCGGCTGGGAGCGCGATCACCCCGCTCCCGGCGACGAGCATGATCGCGGCGAGCTTCATCGACCCGGCCCCGTCGACCCGCCTTCGACGCCGTCCGTCTCTTCGTCCACCACCGCCTCTTCCGGGATCACCATGCAGAGAGGGCACCCGATCACGTGATCGTTCACGTCCAGGCCGAGACGCTCCCGGCGCTGGGCCATCTCATCCACAAACTGCTCGTCGGTGAGGGTCAGGCGCATCCCGAGGTCGATGAACATGTTCGCAACCGAACGGTTGCCCGAGCCCTGCCAGTTCCGTGGATCGGGGACGTTCCGGTTCTCCTCGGAGTTGTCCATGTATCCGACGATGTGGAGGACCGTGCCCTTCGGGAGAAGCGGCTGATGGTCGTCGGCGAACGTGTATCCGCGGACCCAGTTGTGGTCGTACCCCACGCACGACAGCGTCTCGACATTCCACCCCCAGATCGCCTCGAGACACATCCGCTTCCCCGGCGCATGCAGGTGGGGCTCGAACGTCACGATCTTCGTGTGCTGCTGCAGCACCGTGTAGGCGTGAAGTTCCTGATCGCTCTCGTTCGCCTGGATGTCGATGTCCATCGCGTTCCCCAACCCGAGGAACGTGGGCCGGTACCTCGGCTCGTAGTCCGGCGGATGGAACCGAAATCCGATCTCGAGGTGCGCGTTCGTGTCCCGCCCGTTCGAGTGCAGGTGGAGCGAGTTGGACACGACGCTCGCGCCGGCACGGAGCAGGCGGCCTCCGTCCGGATCGAAGATGTCGGGGTTCCGGCCGACCTCGTGCACCGGCCAACTCACGTCCCGGCGGTCGCGCTCCGCTCCCGGGCCGGTTTCCTGGCCACCGTCGAGCACTCGCGTGCTCCAGATCATGTGGTGAATGACGTAGCGTCCGCCCACCGTCCGACGACCGTCCGCGCTCTGGTGGTCGATGTCGTTCACTTCGCGAATCTCGACCGACTTGACGTAGCGGTCTTCGGGGAGCCCGGTGGGAGTCGGCTCGATATCGCCCCACCAGTCCGGGACGTCGCCTCCGACGAACACATCGGGCAGCCTCACGACGAGATCGGGCTCGCCCGCTTGCCAGGCACGGTCGTCGTTGAATACGAGCGCGGGTGGGGCGTCCGCCCGATCCCCTTCGGGCATCCCGTTGGCCACCCAGGTCGCAATCGCCTCGATCTCCACATCCGTGAGCGAGGGGTCGTCCTTGTAGTGCTGGATCCCGATGTCCTTCTCCACGTACCAGGGCGGCATCGCCCCGGCACGGTCCCGGATTCCGGTGCGGCGGGCGATGCGCCGCCCATAGCGTCTGGCCGTCTCATAGTCGACGAGGGACATGGGCCCGACGCCCTCTTCGTGATGACAGCGCTGGCAGCTGCGCTGCAGGATCGGGGTGATGTCGCGGTGGAAGGTCGGGTCATCGGCAGTCTGACCCTCCTGAGCCGGGAGCGGTGCCGGCGTGAGGAGCGATAGCCCCACCAGAAGCGTCGTCATGATCGTGGGACGGGGATCGAACAGCGGCGTTCTCGACATCGGTCCGGCTCCCTTCGAGGACGTTATGTTCCCACGGTACGAACGCCCCGTTCACGACGTCAACGAAGTCACTCCGAACCCGGCCCACGACACGAATGTCCGATCCAGCACAGCCACGGACCTCTGGAGTCGATGTCCTTCGCGAACCCGCCCTCAATCGCGGCACGGCGTTCACCGAGGACGAGCGGAATGCCCTGGGGCTCCGCGGGCTCCTGCCGCCAAAGGTGTCGAGTCAGGACGAGCAGGTGGACCGCATCCGCGAGAACTACGCACGGATGAAGAGCGACATCGGGCGCTACCTCTACCTCACGGGACTCCAGGACCGCAACGAGAAGCTCTTCTACCGTTTCGTGCTGGATCACATCGAGGAGATGATGCCGATCATCTATACGCCCACGGTCGGGGCGGCGGCACTCGCGTTCGGTCACATCTATCGTCATCCGAGAGGGCTCTACGTCACTGCGGAGGACCGCGGTCGTGTCGCGAGCGTACTGTGGAACTGGCCGCACCGCGACGTCGCGGTGATCGTCGTGACGGATGGGGAGAGAATCCTCGGGCTCGGAGATCTCGGCGCCAACGGGATGGCCATTCCGATCGGAAAGCTGTCCCTGTACTCCGCATGCTCTGGGATCGATCCGGCGCGCACGCTGCCGATCACGATCGACGTCGGCACGAACAACGACGAACTACGGGGTGATCCGCTCTACCTGGGCCTCGACCAGGACCGCGTCCGGGGGCCGGACTACGACGACCTGATCGAGGAGTTCGTTCAGGCCGTACAGGAGGTCTTTCCGGGAGCGCTGATTCAGTTCGAGGACTTCCTTACGCCCAACGCCTATCGGCTCCTCCGGCGCTACCAGGGGCGCGTCCTGTCGTTCAACGACGATATTCAGGGCACCGCCGGGGTCGCGCTCGGCGGACTGTACGCGACGACTCGGATCACGGGCACGCCGCTCGCCGAACAGACGTTTCTTTTTATCGGCGCCGGCTCCGCATCGACCGGGATCGCCGACCTGCTCGTCTGCTCCTTGGTCGAGGACGGGTTGTCCGAGGCGGAGGCGCGGCAGAGGTGCTGGCTGGTCGACAGCAAGGGACTCATCGTCAGCGGGCGCGGCGGCTTTCGGGAGTATGCGGCCCCCTACGCCCACGAACACGAGACGACCGACGCCTATGGCGCGATCGAGGCCCTCCAACCAACGGCGCTGATCGGCGCCACCGGACACCCGGACACGTTCAGCCGCGAAATGGTCGAGCTCATGTCCGAAATCAACGAGAAGCCGGTGCTGTTCGCGCTCTCGAACCCGACCTCCAGGGCGGAGTGTACGGCCGAGCAGGCGTACTACTGGAGCGGCGGACGTGCCGTCTACGCCAGCGGAAGTCCGTTCCCCCCGGTGGACTACGAGGGCCGCCGCCTGGTGCCGGGTCAGGCGAACAACGTGTACATCTTCCCCGGCATCGGGCTCGGCGTGGTGGCTAGCGGGGCGACTCGAGTGACGGATGACATGTTCCTCGCCGCCGCCCGAGCCCTCGCGGGCCGGGTCTCGGAAGCCGCGCTCGAAGAGGGCCGGGTGTATCCGCCGCTCACGGAGATCCGCGAAGTGTCGATCGGCCTCGCAATAGCCGTCGCCGAGCTCGCGTATGAACACGGGCTGGCGACCGCAGAACGTCAGCCGGACCTGGAGGCCCAGGTCCGGTCATGCGTGTACTCCGTGGAATACGGCCCGGCCGCCTAGCCGACCTCACGGGCGGACGTGCGGCTCAGGGCTCGACCGTGGCTCCTGTCAGCTCGGCGATGGCCGAGAGCGTCGTCTGCCCGGCGTTCAGGCCCAGCCTGAAATCGTTGTCGTCGTAGGTCGTCCAGACATCCGTGGGCTGATGCCAATTCGGGTCCCACCCCGCACCCACCTGGGCGCCACGTTCGTTCTCCCGAAGACTGATCGAGGGAACGATGTTCATGAAGGGCGTCGAGTCGGTGTTGGTCATGTGAGGACCGACCGCCGCCGGGTAGTCCGTTGCGTAGCGCTCGTTGGCCGCCTTGAAGGCGAAGGCCATCCGCATCGACTCGTCGGCGAGCTCCGAGTTGGTCTGAAACTCGATGTTCACATCCGCCTCGGGACGCTGATCCCGGCTCACCGTGCCATCTGGACGGGGCGCGCCGTGGTCCCACAGCATCATGTCGTGCTGCACCATGCCGAGCCATCTCGGCTCCGGGTACTCGCCGGATCCGGGGGGACTCTCGACTCCCTGAAGGTCCTGGCGTTGTTCGACGTACGCCCGCGCGCCGTTCAGACCCGTCTCCTCGTTGTTCCAGAGAACGAAGCGAATCGACCGCTCCGTCTGGACGTCGTGGGAGCTGAACACACGGGCAAGCTCCATGACCAGCGCAGTGCCCGATCCATCGTCGTTGACGGCTTCGTTCACCCCGTGCCCGTCCATGTGCGCACCGATGATGTACATCTCATCCGGGCGGGTGGTGCCCACCTTGGTGCAGTACACCTCGGTCCGCTCTCCCTCGACCGGCTCCTCGGTGTTCAGCTCGCGAATCCGTTCGTCGGGCTGCGCCATGAGGTCGCGGTTCACTCCCGTCCGGCCGCGGTGGCCGAAGATCACGCTGCCACCGGAGCCGGAGCCGCGACGTCCGACCAACCCGCCGGTGGCGGTCGTCAGGTCGTCGCTCGGCGGAGGTCGGCGCCGAGCGCCCTGTGGCGGCCGGCGTCGCGGAGCAGCGTCCGGGTCGGGCGGCGGCGGAAACATGTACGTGATGCGCTCGGTGTTCGTGCACCCGAACTCCTGGAGCCTGGCCTCGATCCAGTCGACGGCATCGCGATTGCGCTGCGTCCCCTGCCGGCGATCGCCAAACTGCGTGAGGCCCTTGAGCGTCGCCTTGTAGCCCTCGAGCGTCAGGCGACCCACGAGGGTCTCGATCGGATCGACTTCCTCCGTTTCCTGCGTCAGGGCCTCCTGTGCCCGGCCGGCGTCGACAGCGCCGAAGCCGCCAAGCAACGCTACGCCCGTCGCGACAAGTGCGTTGGCTCGCATGCCGTCATCTCCAGATTAGGGGTGGGGGAGATTGGGTCGAGAACCGGCGTCGGGCAATCGGGCCCCTGCCGCTCTGGTCACTCGCCCGGCAGAGTGGTCCCCATGAAACTCCACACGCTGGGGCTCGCGGGGTCCCTGCTCGTGGCGCGGGCTGGAAGCCGCTCACCGAACTCGCGTTCGAGCGCGTCCCGCCTCGTTAGCGCCGCACCGGTCAAGGGCGAACACCCAGCGTGTCGTTGTGGTAGCTCAGCAGGGATCGCAGATACGGCCCGATCTGTCCTACGCTCTCGAATCCCGCGGCTGACGCGGCTTCGTTCTGTTCCGCCTCGGAATACCTGACACCGGCGGCCGCGAACGCCTGCAGGTCCTCATAGAACCCGATCGTCATCGCGTCCCAGTTGGGCCCAGCCTCCCGGGTGAAGATCACGTTCAGCTGTCGATCGAGGTGTGCGTAGTATCGGTTCTCCATCCGCCGCTGCTCGAGCAGCTCCGCTCGCTTGCCCGGCAGTCCGGCGAAGATCTCGACGTGGAAGAGACCCATTCCGCCGAATCGCCCGGCCAGGTCCTCGACCGGGATCGACCGCGCGAACCACTCCTCGTGGAAGGCCGTGAAGCGCTCGATTCGTTCGGCGACATCTCTCCCCGCGTCCGAATCGCCGACAACACGTCGCCCCCTGGTCCGCTCCGTGTCGAAGAACGTTGTCGGATCCCCCATCGGGTAGATGAGCATGAAGTCCCACTGATCGCCCTGAGAGTGCCGAATCCAGAAGGGCGCCCCGTCCCCTGCCCTCTCGCGCAGGTCGGCGTCCGCCTCGAGCGCTTCGACGAGATCGGCGAAATGTCCCGGCGCCGCGCGGAGCATCGTGACGTTGTAGAGGTAGTCACCATCCGTCTGCCCCTGGACCGCGTGTGGAGCCGCGATCGCACCGGCCAGCGAAATCAGCGCGACCGGCAAGAGACGGATGACGGGACCGTGGTCGGAGAAGCGCGTACGGATCATGGGGGACTTCCGGGGTCGGAGGGTGGGGGTCGGATCGGAAGAGAGGACGCTGCGGCAAACGCGCGCGACGAGCAAGCCGGCCGCGGGCAGACGCCATCCGCGCAAGCCTTGCCTCGCGCCCGGGGGCCGGGACACCGTGAGCCGAGGTCGACCCGCCAGTCGAGACGAGGTGCCGCCATGAAGATCCGAGCTGACAAGCGCCCCGGCGCGGTGGGGGCCGGTTGAACGAGACACTCGTTCGGGCGGTTCTGGCGGAGTACGTCCTCCCCTGGAACGGCATCCACGGGCTCCGCCACTGGGGGCGGGTGCTCGAGAACGGACAGCGTCTCGCCGAGCGGACCGGAGCCGACGGGGACGTAGTCGAACTCTTCGCGCTGTTCCACGACTCGAGGCGCGTGAACGAGGGGTCCGATCCGGGGCACGGACTCCGGGGTGGAGACTTCGCGCGCACCCTGTGGGAACGGGGTCTATTCGACCTGTCCGAGGAACAGTTCGATCTGCTCCACCACGCCTGCGAGCTCCATACCGCGGGACAGGTCGACGGCGACGTCACCGTTCAAACGTGCTGGGACGCCGACCGCCTGGACCTCGCCCGCGTCTGGATCATCCCGGATCCGCGGTTTCTCTGCACCGAAGCGGCGAAAGACGAGGGGGTCCTGAGCTGGGCGATCGAGCGATCACGATCGAACCACCAGGTGACGGCGGTGGGCACCTGGCTGGAGTGGCTCTCCCGGGGACCCTGAGCGACACCGATCCACGCGACCAGGCCGGCTCGGGGCGGGCTCCTGACGTCAGGTCGTCGTCGCGCCTTCCCGCTGGCGTCTCAGGACCCGGCCTGGCAGGGCCTCCGTCGGCGTTCCCTCATCGACCACGAACTCGCCGTTGACCATCACATGCGTCATGCCCTCCTGGTACACGAATGGATCGAGATACGTGGCGTCGGTCCGAATCGTCTCGGGGTCGAACACCACGACGTCCGCCTTCATTCCGACGCCGATCCGCCCGCGGTCGCTCAGCCCGAGCACCTGCGCGCCGAGCCCGGTCAGCGCCCGGATCGCATGGGGGAGCGTCACCGTCCCGCGATCGATCGCGTGCTCCTTGATCAGCCGTCCCGAAGTTCCGAAGTAGCCGGGGTGGATTGCGGGGTTCGAGCGAATCTCCGGACGATCCCCTGCGCGGTCGAGCGTCACCCCCGTGTAGTCCTGCCGCATGAACTCGACGATGTCCATCGTCCCCACGGCCTTCGCCATCCAGAGCACCCCGCCGGGCCGGTCGAACCCGTTCATCTGTAGCCAGACCGCGGTATCGAACGGCTCCTCGCCCCTCTCCTCCGCGAGCTCCGCGAGCGTCTTCCCGACGATCGACTCATCCGGGAAATCGGTGATCAGGAGGTTTTCGGCCCCTCCCTGCCGGATCATCTCGTACTCGGAGTCGCTCTGGATGACCGCCCGAATCTCGGGGTCAGCTAACCGTGCTTGAAGATTGGCGCGCATGTCGCCGTACTCGACTGGCGGGAAATCGTCCGCCATGCTCTGGCCCGGCACCTGCCCCTCGATGAGCGCCCAGCGTGGGATGAGCGTGACGTAGGCGGAGTAGCCCTCGTAGGAGTGCATGTTCATGTAGGCTGGGTAGCCGTCCGCCCACATCCGGTCGAAGAGCTGCGTCGTGACCTCGCTCATCCCCCACTCTCGCGGACCCTTCGGATGGATGTGATCCACCATGACGGGCACGTTCGCCTCTCGCCCGACGCGCAGGATCTCCATGATCGCGTCCGTCCAGCTCACGTGGCGCTGCGTGGGGTGGTCCATGTGGCTCGGGAGCTGCCACTTCGGATACCGCCCCTGGCTCCGCATATGAGCCTGGAAGTGGCCGCCATAGGGCGCGACCACCTTCGCGAGCTCGACGACCTCGTCCTCTGACGAGTAGCGCATCGGGTTGTACTCAAGCCCGGTCGAGAGCCCGAAGGCCCCCGCCTCCATCCCCTCTCGGACGAGCGCGCGCATCTCGTCCAGCTCTTCGGGCGTCGCGTAGCGCATGACTTCCTCGGGGGAGGCCCCCATGACCATCGCGCGGATGTTCCCGTGCGGTACGAGCAGCGCGAGGTTCAGCGCCGAGCCCGCCTCCTCCAGCAATTCGCGCTCGCGGTCGAGCGGCCATAGCGTCGCCGCCTCACCGGCCCCGAGGTTGAAGTTGTACCCGTCCGTGTTGATCACCGCCGTCGTGAACCCCTGGGTCGTGTAATTCGGCAGGGTCCCGTAGCCGTCCAGGATGTCGTGCTCGACGTGCTCGTGGAGAGCGATAAACCCGGGCGTCACGTACTTCCCGCCGGCATCGATCACCCTGGCCGCGCGCGCGCCCTCGAGATCGCCGACCGCGACGATCTCGTCGCCTCGGATCCCGACGTCCGCATAGAAGTAGGGATTCCCGGAGCCGTCCAGCACCCGTCCGTTCACGATCAGCACGTCGTATTCGGTCTGGGCGCCGAGATTCACGGCCGAGGCGATGAGCGCGAAAAGCGCCACGCCACCGATGAAGGGAATTCGTGGAACACGCACGACTCGACTCCCGGGCTCGAGGAACATGGAAACCGCCTTTCCGCGGGACGGCACCCTCAAGTTGGCGAGTACCGGCGCGCACGGGAATGGGAATGGCGGAGAGCGGTCGTGCCGGGCATCGTGAGCCGGTCCGCAGGTCCCGACTCGAAGCGGCACCAGGGAGACGAAATGCGAAGAACCCGGCGACTGAAGTCCACCGTGGGTCTCACGGCGGTCCTGGCCGTGGGGTGCATTCCGGCGTCCGACGATTCCCCGTTCGAGGTGACGGAAGCCAGCATCGCCGAGCTCCAGGAAGCGATGTCCGCGGGGCAGGTGACGTCCGCGGATCTCGTCGACGCGTATCTCGCCCGCATCGCGGCGTACGATCGGGACGGCCCGGCCCTGAACACGATCGTCCGCGTACACCCCGGCGCGCGCGAACAGGCCGAGCGGCTCGACCAGGAGCGGATCGGCGGAAACGTCCGGGGACCCCTTCACGGGATCCCGGTCCTGCTCAAGGACAACTACGACACGTTCGACATGCCGACGACGGGCTCGACACTGGCGCTCGCCGGCTCTGTGCCTCCGGACGACGCCTTTCAGGTGGCGAGACTGAGGGAGGCCGGCGCGGTCATCCTGGCGAAGACGAACCTGCACGAGCTGGCAGCCGGGATCACGAGCATCAGCTCGCTCGGCGGACAGACCCGAAACCCATACGCCCCCCGGCGGAACCCCGGCGGCTCATCCGGTGGCACGGGCGCGGCCGTCACCGCGAGCTTCGGCGCGATCGGGTGGGGTTCGGATACGTGCGGATCGATCCGGATTCCGTCTTCGGTACACAACCTCGTGGGGCTCCGGCCGACCAAGGGCCTCTCGAGTATCGACGGCATCATCCCCCTGTCTCACACGCAGGACACCGGCGGCCCACTCGCACGCTCGGTCGCGGATCTCGCGGTCGCGCTGGACGCGACGGTCGGCGTCGACGACAAGGATCCAGCGACACGGGCGCTGCGCGGCCGTGCCCTTCCCCGCTTCATGGACTCGCTCGATCCGCAGGCGCTCTCGGGCGCACGGATCGGGGCGTTCGAGGCGTGGCTCGGCGAGTCGATGGCCGAGCGGCCGGTGACGCAGGTCGTCCGAGCGGCGCTCGACGCCATGGTCACGGCCGGGGCCGATGTGATGGACGTGACGATCCCCGATCTCGACTCGCTCCTCGCGCGCACCGGCATGATCGGGCTCGAGTTCCAGACGGACTTCGGCGCCTACGTGGCCGCCACGCCGGGGATCCCGGTGAGCGGCCTTCCCGAGATCGTCGAGCTGGGACTCCACCACGAGCAGATGGACGACACGTTCCAGCGGCGAACATCGGATGAAGCCAGGGATGAGGACGAGTATCAGGCCGTGCTCGCGAGACAAGCGGAGCTCCGGCGTGCGCTCGTCGCCTTCATGGATGAGAACGATCTCGACGCGATCGCATACCCGACGCTTCGTCAGGAGCCAGAGGTCATCGGCACGGCAGCGCTCGGGACGAGCCTCCGTGGAGCCCAGGTCAGCTCGTGTTTCCTGGCCGCCCACAGCGGCCTGCCGGCGATCAGCGCTCCGGCCGGCTTCACGGAGCGGGCGCTGCCAGTGGGGATCGAGCTCATGGGCCGCCCGTTCTCGGACGCGCGGCTGATCGCCCTCGCCTATGCACTCGAGGAAGCGACCTCTCGCAGACGGCCGCCCTCGCGCACTCCTCCGCTCGTCTATGGCGTCGCGCCCCGACCCGAGAACATCGTCGTGAACGCGGCGTCGACCGGGCCCGGCTCCGTCACCATTCTCGATGGCCTGCTCGAACTGGATGTTCCCGGCGGGACGCTGGACTTCTCCATCGAAGCGTCCGGAGTCGCTCCGGAAGAAGTCCACGCGATCGTGCTCCAACGGCGATCGGGCGACGCCCCTCACACGGTCGTGTCGAGGCTCGCCGGCCCCGGCCAGGCTGTTGCAGCGGGCTCACTGGAGCTGTCGAGCATCATGCTGGCCGATCTCCTCGATGGCCGCCTCGAGCTGGCGGTCTATACAACCGCCCATCCCCTCGGCGCGGTGACGATCACGATCGACGCGTCGGGAGAGTCACCCATCGAAGGAGGCTGAGACGGCCTAGCCGACCCGTCGCTTGTGGCCCTCCCAGAATGGCTCGCGCAGCTCGCGCTTGAGGATCTTCCCGGCCCCGGACTTGGGGAGCGGCTCCTCCACCGGCCGGACGTTGACCGAGCGCGGGAGCTTGTAACCGGCGATGAGGGCCCGGCAGTGCTCGATCAACGACTCCGGGTCCGCCGCCATGCCCGGCTTCAGCACGACCTCGGCGTGCACCGTCTCGCCCCACTCCGGGTCCGGCACGCCGAAGACGGCCGCCTCCAGCACATCGGGGTGTGAGTAGATCGCGTTCTCGACTTCAGTCGTGTAGACGTTCTCGCCGCCCGAGATGATCATGTCCTTGGCCCGATCGACGATGAAGAGGAACCCGCCCTCGTCGGCGTACGCCACGTCCCCGGACCGATACCACCCATCGACGAGGGCGTGCTCGGTCTCTTCGGGCCGGTTCCAGTATCCCTTCATGATGTTCGGACCCTGCACCCAGATCTCGCCTGGCTCGCCGACCGAGGCGACCGTCACCCCGTCGTCCCGGCGAACCTCGGCGCGGACCCCGGGGACGGGCGAGCCCGCGGAACGGAGGCGTGAGGCCCAGGGCTCCTCGCCCGCGAGACCACGCTCGTGCGCGACGTCATCCAGATACGTGACGATCGGCGCCGCCTCGGTCATCCCGTAGGCCTGCATGAACGCACACGCGAACGCCGGAACCGCCGCCTTCTGCACCTCCGCAGGCATCGGTGACGCTCCGTAGATCATGAGACGCAGAGGGCTCAGATCTGCCCCTTCCAGTGCCCCGCTCGCGATGCACATCGTGATCATGGTCGGGACGAGGAGCTCGACTGTGATCGACTCCTTCTCGAGCGCGCGGACTACCGCGGCCGGCTCGAAACCGGGAACGAACACGTGGGTGCCGGCGGCCCAGGTGAGCGAGTAGGCCAGGGCGCCATCGGCCGCGTGGAACTGTGGGGCCGCATGGAGATAGCGGTCGCGAGCAGTCAGCCGAGCGAAGGCAACCACATGTAGAGCGTTCGCCGTGAGGTTCCGATGGGTCAGCATCACGCCCTTCGGGAGACCGGTCGTGCCGCCCGTATAGCAGATCGCGGCCACGTCGGCGGAGTCTGGTTCCGGTAGCCGTTCGGGCTCTGATTCTGCCAGAACGTCGTACGCGATCGTCCCTTCGGGGGCTTCGTCGCCCACGCCGAGCCAGACGAGCGTCTCGAGCGCGGGACAGGCTTCCCTCAGGGCCCGGCCGGCCTCGAGGAACGTGCTGTCGACGAACACGAGCCGGACCTGCGAATCGTCACAGATGAAACGCAGCTCCTCGACCGCGAGCCGGAAGTTCAGATCGTTCATGATCAGCCCGGCGGCCGGTATCGCGTACCAGAGCTCAAAGTGACGGGCGGAGTTCAGCGCGAGAATCCCCACTCTGTCGCCACGCTCGAGGTCCATGTCCGCGAGAGCGGTCGCCACCCCGTTGACACGCCGTTTGACGGTGCCCCACGTCTGACGCTCTCCCGTCGCGAGGTCCACCGTGCCTTCCTCATCGGTGCGTTCACGCGCCGCGCGTTCGAGGGACCACCCGAGACGGGGTTCGGAACTTGGCATCGGTTGCTCTCTGGATTGAGGTAAGGCTCGCTCCTATCACCTACGCGCGAGCCGGCGGCGGATCAACCGTTGGAGAAGAGCAGGTCCACGAGACGTTTGGTGAAGACGGCCGCGTCGGCGCGATCGAGGTGGGAGCCGTCGTAGCACGAGAAGCCGACAAGCTCGGGTTCGTCGGCCGCGTTCAGCGTTCGAAACGAGACGCCTTCGGCCAGCCTGTCCCAGTACGCCGCTCGTGGATACCGGTCCTCCTCGATCGCCAGACGCGGTCCGCATGCGGGCATGGTCAGAAAGACGACATCGCCGCCCCGGGTGCGAATGCGCTGAGCCGCGGCCTCGAGACGTTCGATGATGGCGGCGACCCCAGCCGCGGTAGCGGCCTCTCCAAACTCGCGCGCGAAGCGCATGTCCTCGCCGACCATGAACCCGTCCTCCGGCGTCCAGTCCCGCCCCTCGAGCGAAGAGACGAAATCGATCGGCCGGAACCTGTCGCGTCTCAACGCCGACTGGGGAGCGACCGGAAGCCCTTCCCCACGCCGGAGCGACGCCCACACGGCGGACGGAGCGGCGGCGGGGCTCCTCCAGGCCATGAGGCTGGAAACGCCGACCCGCAGGAACGTCTCGAGGCGCGTAGCCGGCGACCGCTCGAATCGGTCGTACTCGGCCATTCGCTGGGGAACGGATGCCCCGGAGTTGCCCGAGGCGTCGAACGTGTGGAAGGCGAGCGCGTCGACGAGCACGAACCCGTCGACCCGATCATCCTCCGCCAGATCCTCGAGCATCGGGAGCGCCGGACCGCCGGCCATCGCGAGCTGGGCCGGCGTCGGGCCTCCACGGGCCTCCACCCAGGCGTCCAGGTCGAGCGCCGCCTGAATCCGCGATGACCCGACGATGACGGGTACCCCCTCCGCGGCCCGTGCGCGGGCGATCGACCACGCGGTCGGCGAGACCTCGGGCGGGAAGCCCGTGGCGCGGAGCACGACTTCCCAGGCGACGAATCCAGCTGTGATGAGCCCCAGCACCACGACCCAGACCCGTCCCAGACGAAGGTCCGGGATCCGGTCGCTAGAACTGGAAGTAGATGAACGCACGTTGATCTCCGTGTACCAGAGCGAGAGACACCAGCATGACGAGCAGGACGATCACCTGTCCGGCAAGACCGAGCCGACCCCACTTTTGTTCAAGACTCGAGTCTCGCAGCCACCAATGCGTGGCCAGCAAGAAGAGAGTGACCGCGCCGACGGACAGGACAGCCGACGTCCCCACGATGAGATTCGCGTCCGAACCGATGGTCATCGCGCGAAGCATCGCCCATGCGCTCGCGAAATCCGTGGCCCGGAAGAAGACCCAGGTCAGACACACGAGCCCGTAGGTGACAAGCGCCAGACAGACCCGGACGGCCGTCGACTCGAGAGAGACGAAACGGCTGAACCTCGCGACCAGAATGCGCTCGACGATTAGGTAGATGCCGTGCAGCCCGCCCCATGCCACGAAACGCCATGCGGCGCCGTGCCACAGACCCCCCAGAAGCATGGTGATCAGCAGGTTGACATGGACCCGGACAGCGGATGTCCGATTGCCGCCGAGCGGGATATAGAGGTAGTCCCGTAGCCACTCGGAGAGCGAGATGTGCCAGCGTCGCCAGAAGTCCGAGAACCCGATCGCCGCGTACGGGAAACGGAAGTTGTCCGGGAGGACGAAACCGAGACACATGGCGGCACCGATCGCGCAGGTCGAATAGCCCGCGAAGTCGTAGAAGATCTGGGCGGAAAACGCGAGCGTGCCGAGCCAGGCGTCCTGGAACGACGTGTCGTAGGCATTCGCGAAGATCAGATCGGCCGTCGGCGCCAGTAGCGCGTCCGCAAGGACCACCTTCTGAAAGAGCCCGATCGTGAGGAGCGTGAAGCCCCATGCGATCTGTGAGCGGGTGCCCCGCTTTTCGCCGATGCATTGAGGAAGGAACGTGGAGGCCCGCACGATCGGCCCCGCTACGAGCTGCGGGAAGAACGTCACGTAGAGCGCGTAGTCCAGGAACGACTTCGACGTCCGCAGTTTCCCGCGGTAGACGTCGATCGTGTACGAGAGGGTCTGGAACGTGTAGAACGAGATGCCGACCGGAAGCACGAGATTGAAGCTGGCCGGCCGGTACTCGATCCCGAGCGACCCGAGCAACACGACGAAATTGTCGAGTAGGAACCCGCCGTACTTGAAGAACGCGAGCAGCCCGAGGTTGGTGCAGAGACTCAGAATCAGGAACGCGCGCCGTCGACGGGCGTCGTCCGACCGCTCGATCCACTTCGCGGCCCACCAGTCGACGATCGTCGACAACCAGATCAGCAGAACGAACGGCGGATTCCAGGCCGCGTAGAAGAGATAGCTCGCGACGAGGAGGTTGAATTTGCGCGCACGCCACGGTATCGGGAGCGAGTGGACGCCCAGCACGATCGCGAAGAACGCCAGGAAAAGCAGTGAATTGAATACCATTGTCGGCAGTCCTGGGCGATCGTCCGTGTGCCCACACATGTGGACCGATCCGGGAACCTGCAAGGTTTCGGCCACCCGGGGTCGTCACCGCCGGTGAGAATCGGGCCCGGTTTGCCGACGCGTCTTGACGGGGACCACGTGTGTCCGGAACGATGTCAGCCACGCTCCCCGAACGGCTGCTCAGGAGACGATCAATGTTCCCGTCCCGGATTCTGAAGATTCCCCTCGTCGCGTTCGTGCTCTTGGCCGGCGCCCTCGCCTGCGACGTCCCCGCCGTGGCGGCCTTCCAGGCCGATGTCGAGCCGACCGGCGCCGACCTCCCCAACCCGACGTCTGCGGTCATCAAGGGCTGGGGACCCCTGCCCGACGGCCGTGAGTGGGGGTCGACTGCCGGCGTCGACATCGACCCGATCGACGGTCACGTGTGGGCCTACGATCGCTGCGGCGGGATCATGCTCGCGGGCGGCTGCGCCGAGAACCTCGTCGACCCGGTGGTCAAGTTCGACCGGTACACCGGCGAGGTGCTGGCGAGCTTCGGGGCCGGCCTCTTCGTGCTCCCCCACGGGATCCACGTAGACGCCGACGGCAACGTGTGGATCACGGATTCGCAGGGGACCGAAGACAAGGGACACCGGGTGATCAAGTTCAGCCCCGAGGGCGAGGTACTGCTCGAACTCGGCAAGCCCGGTCGACCGGGGAGCGACCCGGGCCTCCTGAACGAGCCGTGCGACATCATCACCGCGCCGAACGGCGACATCTTCGTATCCGACGGTCACAGCGGTCAGAACGCCCGCGTCCCCGAGGGCGCGACCGGTCGGATCCTGAAGTTCGACAGCGATGGCCATTTCATCAAAGAATGGGGGACCATCGGGACGGGGCCCGGCGAGTTCCGGACGCCCCACGGGCTCGCGTTCGACTCGCAGGGTCGGCTGTTCGTCGCCGATCGAGGCAACCATCGGATCCAGATCTTCGATCAGGACGGAGGTTACCTGGACTCCTACTACGCCTTCGGCCGGATCAGCGGCCTCTTCATCACCGAGGACGACACCCTGTACGCGATCGACTCCGAATCGACACCGCGGAATCACGACGGCTGGATGACCGGAGTGCGGATCGGACACGCGAGCAAGGACGAGGTCACGGCGTTCATCCCGCCGCACTACTCGCAGCGAAACGCGCTTGGCGCGGCCGGCGAGGGCGTGGCGGTCGACGCGGACGGCAACGTGTACGCGGCCGAAGGACCGAACTCGCGCGCACAGGCCGAAGGCGGGCTGACCAAATACGTTCGGTCCGCGCGCTGACCCCGTGACTCCCCTTCCCCTGAGGAGGCCCTGATGCAGATGCCGGAGCTCGCCGAAGTCGCCTCGATCATCGCCGACCTTGGACTCACGATGTCGGACGCGGATGTCGCCGCTCACCATGCCCTGCTCGGCGGGATTATCCCCGGCTACGGGGCAATGGAGGGACTGCCGATGGGTCTGCCGGAGGTGACATACGATCGCAGCTTCTCGTCGCCCGACCCGTCGCAGAACGAGCTGGGCGCCTGGTACGTCATGACCGAGATGGAGCGGGCGCCAGGCGGTAAGCTCGACGGCAAGACGGTCGCGATCAAGGACAACGTGTTCATCGCCGACGTCCCGCTCATGAACGGGACCCGGATCATCGAGGGGTTCGAACCTTCGGTGGACGCGACCATCGTGACGCGCATTCTCGATGCCGGGGGCGAGATCGTCGGGAAGTCGGTCTGCGAGGCCTACTGCACCTCCGGCGCCAGCCACACCAGCGAGACGGGTCCGGTCCACAATCCGCACCGGCACGGCTATTCGACCGGTGGCTCTTCGTCAGGCAGCGGAGCACTCGTCGGGAGCGGCGCGGTGGACCTGGCGATCGGCTGCGACCAAGGGGGCTCGATCCGGATCCCGGCGTCGTGGTCCGGCTGCTACGGCATGAAGCCCACCCACGGGCTAGTCCCGTACACGGGCATTCTCGGCATGCACCCCTCGATCGACTACACCGGCCCGATGACTTCGTCTGTGGAGGACAACGCGCTGTTCCTCGAGGTGCTCGCGGGTCCGGACGAACTCGATCCGCGGCAGTCGGGCGTGGTCGTGAACGACTACTCGTCCGCGCTGGGCAAAGGAGTGTCGGGGCTCAAGATCGGGCTGCTCCAAGAGGGGTTCGGGACGGAGCTCTCGGAGCCCGACGTCGACGACGCTGTCCGCGCCGCCGTCGATCGGCTCCGCGGCCTGGGAGCGGAGGTGACGACCGTCTCGGTACCGCTGCATGCGATGGGCGGAGCGATCTTGTTCGGCGTCATCCAGTCGATCATTGCGGCCGGCCTCGAGACAGACGGCTACGGGTTCGGCCGCGAGGACGCTCTCGATCCGAGCTTCCTGGCGGCCCATGCCGGCTGGCGGGAGCGGCCGGACGACCTCCCGGAGACCATGAAGAACGCGATGATTCTCGCCGAGATGCTCCACCGGCAATTCGGCTGGGAGTTCCACGCACGTGCCGTGAATCTCTTCCGGGTGCTGCGGGCCGCGTACGACGTGGTCCTGTCAGATGTCGACCTGATCGCCCTGCCGACCACCGCGATGAAGGCCCAGCCACACCCGCCCGCCGACGCGCCGGTCGAAGTCAGCGTGGGCGCGTCCTGGCTGAACTTGGCGAACACCTCTCCCTTCAACGTGAGCCACCATCCGGCGATGTCGGTGCCGTGCGCGATGCGGGACGGACTTCCGGTCGGGATGATGCTGGTCGGCCGTCCCCTGGAAGAGACGACGATCTACTCGGCGGCACATGCATTCGAGGAGGACATCGACTGGCGGGAGAGTTAAACCCGGGCTGAGCTCTCGGTCAGGAAGATCAGGACAGGGATTCCGATCAACCAGTCCTGCCACCCGGACATCCGTACCTCCTCGGAAAAGGGGGTCGCCGCGCATCGAAACCTACCCGAAGCGGAGCCACCCGGAAAAGCACCCGCACCAGAGAAGACGCCGCAAGGCAATTAGTCGCATCCCGTACGGCAAAAATTTGCGAGAATTCGGCGGATTCCTGGCACCATCCTTCAGACGGGCCCGACGTGCTCGTCCGTCGAAACTCCAAGTGACCGCCGACGCCCGCCTTGGCACGCTGGCACACCCTGCACGAAATGCCGTCTGGTGTCGGCGCCCAGCCACACCCTGCATGGCCTTCGAGTTGCCCCGGACAGCGTCGGGAAGCCTTCGTCATTGGGGCGAGGTGCAGCGTCAGGAGGTTCCATGCGTAAGATCTTCATCACCGCCGCGTGCGCGCTCAGTGTCGCGGCATTCAGTCCCCCGGTCCCCGCGGGCGATTCTCCGGGAGCGATCGTGATCAGGGACATGGGGTGCGGCCTTCTCGACGGCGACGGAGCGCCGGTCTTCGTGTCGTCCGACCACGCGGTGATCACCCCGAATGGCAAGACGAAGCTGACGTGTCAGGCCCGGGGCCTCTCCAACTCGACGGGGCGGGCGGTGCACCACGACTTCGCCAGCACGGGCATGCTGTGCGGGACCGATCTCGGCTTCACCACGCAGTGGCACGAGACGGTCTCTGCCTCGGGGAACGCGACGCTTACCTGCTTCGTGCGATGATGATCCAGCGGAGTCGGTGAGGTCTGAGTAAACAGCGAGAGGGCCGGTACACCCGCCGGCCCTCTCGTCGTTCGCGGTCATTTCCGACAGGGGGCGTCTAATCGCTCGCCGCCTCGTGCCGTGCCAGAAGGGCCTGGAAATCGTCCCGCTCGAGCAACGGGGCCCACACGCCTCCGTACCGAATCGCCTCGACGGTCAGGTAGTATGGCATCCCGAGCAACTGGTCGACGGCCTCCATCGCCGCCTCGTGATCGCCGACGATCGTGTAGACGACAGCCAGGTCCTCGAGCGCGTACGAGCCGTCGAGAGGATCGATCGTGAGCGGGCTCATCTCGGTGCCCCGTGTCGCAGCGGCCACCGCCTCGTCGCGAAGACCGAGCTGCGCATAGACGCGACCGAGCGCGCTCTGCAACCTCCGATCATCGGGCCGGTCGGCCAGCTCCGCTTCAAGCATCGTGAGCGCCGCCTCGAAGGCCTCACGCGCTTCCGTCGTTCGTCCCAGCTGGGCCAACGCCACCCCGCGCATCTCCTCGAGAGGAGAGATGATGCTCACGCCGACTCGTCTCTCCGCGGCCCGGTCCAGCCATTCCAGTGCCGCCTCGTGGTTGCCGGCGGCGGATTCGAGCAGTGAATACGAGATGGCGTAGGCACCCGGCTCTCCGGCCTTTTCGCGGGCGAGGTCGAGCATGCCGCGTGCGGTCTCGACATCCCCGAATCCGTTCGCGTACGTCATGGCCCGGTCGAAGTACGGAGCGTGACCATCGGGGAAGAGCTCCGAGCGACGACCGGCCAGGTCGAGGGTCTCGTCCCAGCGACGCATGCGGCGCAGCGAGACGTCGAGCTCGCTCATCCACACGACGTTGAGCGGGTCGAGGGCCAGTGCCTGGTGCTGACGATCGACCGCCTCATCCCAGCGACCCATCCTTCGCATCGTCATGCCCACCCAGTGGACGGCCTGGCCCTCCCCGGGCCTCAGTGACTCCGCCGCGGAGTATGCCTCGAGCGCCTCCGGGTAGCGTCGGTGCCGATAGTGATACCTACCGAGCGCCATATACCCGTCGGGCAGGTCGGGATCCAGGACCAGCGATTCCCTCGCGAAGGTCCCGGCCAGCTCGAGCCGCTCCGGAGTCCGGTCGTCGGTCCACCAGTAAAGCTCGTTGTTCAGCAGGGAGAGACGCGCATGCGGCAGGGCATAGCCCGGATCCGACTCGATCGCGCTCTCGTACATCTCGCGGGCGAGCGCGACCTCCAGCGAGTCGTAGCGGCGGTCGACGCGCGCGCGATTGAGATAGTCGTCGCCTCGTAACAGAAGCGTGTAAGCCTCGGTGCTCTCGGTCGGCCGGGCGGCGAGCTGCCGGTCCTCTTCGGGGCTGAGCGTCGCATCAAGCTCGGAGGCGATGGCCGTCGCGAGCTCGCTCTGCACCGCGAAGATGTCCTCGAGCGTCCGATCGTAGGTCTCGGCCCACAGGTGTTCGTCGGTTTCTGCATCGATCAGCTGGACTGTGATCCGGACGCGGTCGGCGTCCCGTTGAACGCTCCCCTCGAGCACGTTTCGGACGCCGAGCTGCGCCGCAATGTCCGGGATGCGGCCCGAGATGCTCCCGTCATCGTCCCGGAATTCCATTACGGACGTCCGCGAAATGACCTTGAGGCTCCCGATCTTCGAAAGCTGCATGAGGATCTGCTCGTGGATGCCGTCGGCGAAGTACGAGTGCTCCCCATCGGAACTGAGATTCACGAATGGCAGCGCGGCGACCGACGGTCGGTCCTCAATCTGTAAAGCCGGCCCGCGGAGCACGCCGTCCGGTACGGCCCCTCCGAAGATGAGCCACCCCGCCGAGACGAAGCCGAGCAGTGCGAATGCGCAGAGGCCGCCGAGCAAGGCGTTTCGCCACGTCAGGATCCGGTGGTGGGTCGGGCGAGGGTCGGGCGCCGCCTCAGTCGCGACGCTCGAGACAGAGCGGGAGGGCCCGGTCGACCCATCCGGCCCACGGCCCATGCCCTCCTGGACGAAGGCGGTCGCGAGAACGACGGGGACTCCGACGATCAGCAGGATGAGAGCCAGAGGTCGCACCCAGTCCGGGAGGCCGGCGGCCTCCGCGAGCTGCTCGACGACCTGCAGCGCCACCCACGATCCGGCCAGGTAGATGCCAAATACCTGCCAGAGCGAACGGCGATGAACTTCTTGAACGAGTTTTGCGAAACGACTCACTGCGACCGTCTCCCCGTCGGTGAGTGCTCGACCAAAGGTGTGTCGTCGCCCGATCCCGGGCAAACCGGCGCGATCGAACGGGGGATGACGAAAGGGCCGGCTTTCCGCCGACCCTCTCACCTGTTCGGACTGAAGCTACGCTCAGTCGGTGATCGACTGAAGCGCGCTGTCGAGACCCCGGCGAAGCGCCCAGGCCTGATCCCGTGCGCCGTGGGCACGACCGGCGTTTCGCAGGGCGGTGGTCAGCTCGTCCCGCGCGCCCACCGAGACTCCGGAGCCGAGATCCAGGATGGCCCGTGTAGCGATCTCGTACACTGCGGCGCACGCGGCG
>Ga0224508_10000995_pt1 | contig 26086 bp, 17 predicted proteins | sample SF_Jan12_sed_USG_4_FD_170157 | JGI IMG/M metagenome (GOLD analysis project Ga0224508, IMG submission 170157) | Sediment microbial communities from San Francisco Bay, California, United States - SF_Jan12_sed_USGS_21 | ecosystem: Environmental > Aquatic > Marine > Sediment | place: USA... | reverse complement strand
CGCCATCGCTGCGGTGCTGGCGATCGTCGTTGGGGTCGTCGCGGTCCTGGCCGGCATCCTGCTCGTGGGGCAGGGGGCGGCGGCGCTCCGGAACCGGCGGACCGGGCTGGCGGTATTCTCCGGGATCCTCTCGGCCATCGACCTGGTGGTTGTCGTCGCGGCAATCGGGAGCTTGAGCGACGCCAGTCTCGGGCCGAACGCCGACAGTGCTGGTGACGCAGCGGGCGGGCTCGTGCTGGTCACGGTCGTCGCCGTGGCCCAGGTGTCGATCTTGATCTGGGCCGTCCGGTCAGCGCCCCGTCCTGCCGGTCACCCGTGACCTCGCCATCGTCGCCCGCGCCACCGCCGTTCCAGACGGCCAGCCTGCCGGCGGAGCCGACCGCCGTCGCCCCCGACGGGAGCGCGGTGCGCCGGCTGCTCGCAACGAGCGCCGCCAGCATGGCGCAGTTCGAGTTCCAGCCCGGCGTGATCACGCCATGCGTCCGCCATCGCACCGTCGAGGAGCTGTGGTACGTCCTGTCGGGTGATGGTCGGATGTGGCGGGCGGGCGGCGGCCGGGAGGAGACGGTGGTGCTCGAGGCCGGCGTCGCCGTGACGATCGGCGTCGGCACCCGGTTCCAGATCCGCACCACCGGTGACGATCCGCTCCGCGTCGTCGGCACCACGATCCCGCCCTGGCCCCCCGACGGCGACGCCGAGATCGTCGACGGCCGCTGGACCCCAACCCCCGGCGAAACGCAACCTGGTGGCTCCTGCCTCCCGCCATCCTCCCGGTGATCACGAACGGTGCCTGTTCGGTGTGCACCGCAGCATCGTTGCCTGCGAACGAGACGGTCGCCAGCCGCAACCCGGGCGCCGAGGCCGGCGGGGCCCGGGCTGCTACCTTCGGCCCATGATCCGGCGCTGCCTGCTCCTCGCCGGGGCACTGGTCGCCACTGCGTGCACCGACGCCTTGGAGATACCCGAGCCCACCACGTCGAGCACGGCGGACACGATCGCAGCGTCGACGACGGCGACGACATCGGCCACCCCCTACGAGCTGGTGGCCCCGGATCCAGACCCGACGCCGATCGAGGTCAGCGGCGAGGTCCGAATCGGAACGCTCGACAACGGCATCACCTACTACGTCCGTTCGAACCAGAGCCCCGGCAACGGCCTCTCCCTCCGGCTCGCAGTCGACGCCGGGTCGCTCCAGCAGGAGGAGCCCGAGTCGGGAGCCGCCCACTTCCTCGAGCACATGCTGTTCAACGGCACAGAGAACTTTCCGGGAAACGAGCTGGCGCGTGCTCTCCAACGGATCGGTGTGGCGTTCGGGGCCGACCTGAACGCGTACACCAGCTTCGACGAGACGGTCTACCAGCTCGATCTGGCCAGTGTCACCGACGAGACGGTCGACATCGGGTTCGACGTGCTCGCCGACTGGGCGGCGGCGGCGACGATCAGCCAGGACGGGACCGTCGCCGAACGAGGCGTGGTGCGGGAGGAGATCCGGCTGCGCGACGAAGGACCAGACGGTGTCGTCGCCACCGCCTTCAACCGGGCCTACCTACGGGGCACGCCGTACGAGGATCGGGAGCCGGGAGGGCGCGGCGATCTGATCCTCGAGACCGACGCGGAGGAGCTCCGGGCCTTCTATGACCGCTGGTACCGGCCCGAGCTGATGGCGGTCATCGCCGTCGGGGATCGTTCCGCCGACGAGCTCGAGGCGAGGATCCGCGAGCGCTTCGCCGAGCTCGAAGCGCGGGGTGACGGCGCCGAGCGGCAGCGGCCGACCGTCGAGCCGATCGACACCCCGCTCGCCGAGGTCGTCACCCATCCCGAACTGGCCAGCACCTTCATCTCGATCGACTACTCGCTGACCGATTGGGGCACGGCGACCGTCGGCGGTGAGCGGCTGACGCTGATCCAGGAGCTGTTCGCCCTGATGATCCGCGACCGGCTCCGCGACGCCGCCCAGCGGGGCGAGGTCGACCTCGACGAGCCGTTCGTGACCCGCTTCGAGCAGACCCGGGCGCACGCGTTCCTCGGTTTCAACTTCGATGCCGTCGACCGGGCCGCCGCCACCGAGTACGTCCTGTCGGAGATGCGACGCCTCGAGCTGACCGGCTTCACTGAGAACGAGCTCGCCCGGGCGACCTCCCAGTTCCGCACGATCCTCGACCAGAGCCTGGCTGCGGCCCCGACCACCCAGGACCGCACGTTCGCCGACACCTACACCGCCCACTTCCTCGATGGGACCCAGATCGCATCGGCCGCCGCCACCCACGAGCGACTCACCGCCACACTCGACGAGCTCACCGCCAGCGAGGTCACCGACGTCTTTCGCTGGGAGCTGAGCCGAGCGGCCCCGCTCGTGATCGCAGTCGGTCCGGATCCGAGCGAGCTGCCGACGGTCGCCGAGCTGGAAGCCGCCATCGAAGCGGCGGACCTCGTGGTTGCCGAGGGGCCGGCGGGCGCCGACGAGCTCGCCGTCGAGCAGCTGATGGAGCGACCGACGCCGGCCGAGGTCGTCGAGACCAACGACGTGTCAGAGCTCGGCGGGACCGAGTGGGTGTTCGCCAACGGGGTGACGGTCCGCCACGTCCGTTCCGACATCGCGGCCAATCAGGTCGACCTCGCGGCCGTCTCCGAGGGTGGCTGGAGCCTCCTCGACGCTGACGACGCCGCCCTCGCCCCCCATGCCGTGGTCGCGGTGCAGCGCAGCGGGATCGGAGACCTCGACCGTGTCGATCTCCGCCGTTTCCTGGCCGGCGTCACGACGGGGTTGTCGCCGTTCATCGACGAGACGAGCGAGGGCTTCTTCGGGGGATCGGGCGCCGACGATGTCGAGATCCTGTTCCAGTTGCTGCATCTGGCGGTCACCCAACCCCGCATCGACGAGCTCGCATTGATCGAGGTCCTGGATGATGCCGACGATCAGCGTCGATCCGTTGCCAGCGACCCGGGGCTGGCAACGCTCAATGCCGTGGTCGACGCTCGGTTCGACGGCGATCAGCGGTTTGCGCTCGTCCCTCCGTCGCTCGACGGGCTGACGTCCGAGCGGGCGCTCGACATCTACCGCGGCCGGCTCGGCACCGTCGACGACCTCGAGGTCGCGATCGTCGGTGCCATCGACGCCGACGTGGTCGAGGAGCTGGCCGCGGCCTACCTCGGCACGCTCCCGGCGGGCGAGCCCGACACCTGGGTCAACGTCCGAGCCGAGCCGCTCGACGCGGTGATCAGCCGTGAAGTCGTCGCCGGCAGCGGCGACGCGACCGGCACGGTCGCGGTGCTCTATCCGTCGATCGTCGCCATCGATGCCCCGACTCGGGTCGAGCTGCTCGTTCTCGAGAGCATCCTCGGGACCCGGCTTCTCGACGTGGTGCGGGAGGAGCTGGGAGCGAGCTATGGCGGGTCGGCCCGGTCCGAGGTCACCGATGCGCCGACCGAGGGCATCGACCTCCTGCTCTTCGCCAACATCGACCCTGCCCGCGGCCCCGAGATCCTCGATGTCATCCTGGCCCAGGCGGTCGACGTCGCCGCGAACGGACCGACCGCCGACGAGCTCGAGCGGGCCCGATCGGTGATCCAGAGCGACTTCGATCTGGTCGGCAACGGGGAGCTGATCGAGATGTTGCTCACCGAGCCCGACGAGGAGGTGCTGACCTATGAGCGGCGGTCGCAGCTCCTGGCCGAGGTCGACGCCGACTCGATCCGCCAGCTCGCGGCGACCGTCCTGTCCGCCGGTGCCCGAATCGAGGTCATCACGAGCCCGGCAGCCGGCACCGGTTGACAGCGACTGCTTAGGGCCGGAACTGCAGGGAGCGGCGGGTGAGGCGGGCCGGTTGGGCGGCTAGCTTGTGGGCGTTGGGGGCCCACTCGCAGATGTAGGCCCTGGTCTCGCGGGGGTCGATCATCTCCTCCATCTGGAACCTCGACAGCGGGCCGAGCGGGCCCCGCGCGCTCTCGATCCTCGCCTCGAGCTCCGCTCGTAGCGCAACCGGGTCGTCGGCCTCGGCCAGCTGTCGCTTGTAGGCGGCCTCGATGCCTCCCTCCGGGGGGATCCCGCCAACGTCGGCCGCTGGCCACACGACCCGGACCGACGGCTCCCGGCGCGGTGTCGCGTAGTTGTTACCGGCCACGCCGAAGCTCCGCCGCAGCAACACCGTGAAGATCGGAACCGTCGTCTGGGCGAACGCGACCATCCACTCGCCGCCCTTCCGAATCGTGGAGGCGATCTCGTGCTCGAGCCCGACCGCGAACCCCGGGTTGTCGCACAGGTTCAGTACCGGCAAGTGGAACAGGTCGCAGAGATCGAGATGGCGGGTGAGCTTGTCGCACCCGTCGGCGGTCAGCGCACCGCCGTTGGCGTGGCGGCTGTCGGAGGCGATCACCCCCATCGGGTACCCGTTGAACCGCACGAACCCGGTCACCTGGTCGGTGCCCCACAGCGGGCCGATCTCGAAGAACGAGCCCTTGTCGGCCATCAGCTCGATCGCCCGCCGGACGTCGAAGGTCGTGGTCCGCTTGCGGGGAATGAGGGTGAACAGCTCCTCCTCGACCCGGTCGGGCGGGTCGTCGGCCCGGGGGCTCACCACCGGCGGCGCCTCGTAGACGCTGGACGGGAGGTACGACAGGAACCGGCGGGTCATGGCCGCCGCCTCCTCCTCGGTCTCGGCCAAGTTGTCGACCGAGCCGTTGCGGCAGTGGATCCGCCAGTCGCCAAGGTCTTCCTTCGAGATGTCATAGCCCATCGCGTGGCTGACGACCGGCGGTCCGGCAACGAACAGCTGAGCGATGTCGCGCACCATCACCGAGAAGTGCCCGAGCACCGCCTTGGCCGCCCCGATGCCGACCACGCTGCCGAGGAGCATGTTCACGACCGGGACCGTGGTGAGCTGCTCGGCGTACTCCGTGCTGCCGAGGTGACCGGGCAGGAACGAGCCACCGCCGCCGGCTACTCGGGGCCGTCCCGCCTTGATCGCACCGGAGGACTCCTTGGCCGTGCTCTCCCCCTCCTTCTTCTGTTCGGGCACCATCGCCGCCACGCTCCCGCCCCCCGACGAGCCGTCGAGGAGGCGGATCGACGGAACCCCCAGCTCGACCGACAGCCGGTCGAGGTGGAAGCTCTTGGCCCCGATGGCGCCATCGGCGTGACCACCGCGGGACGTGAAGTCGTCGGCGCACACGATCACCGTTCGCTGCTCGATCGTGCCCGAGCCCCCGACGTGATTGGCGGGGGTGAAGGCCACGATGTCCCCCGCGTTGTCGTAGGACGCGAAACCGGCAACGCTGCCGACCTCCCGGAACGATCCCTCGTCGAGCAGGAGGGCGATCCGCTGCCGGCAGTCCAGCTTGCCCCGGTTCCTCTGGCGGACCACGCCCGGCTCGTCGGATTCGGGGGCAAGGCGCTCGTCGGCCAGGCGTCGCAAGGTCGTGATCTCCTGCAGGGTCGGACCCCAGGTGTTCTCGCCGTCGGCGGGCGAGGGTCCCGAACCGTTCGTGGCGGCCGGCGCAAGCACGGCCACCACCTGGCCGGCGGCGACGGTGTCACCCACCGCCAGGTCCTGCACGTCGCTGACCGTACCGGGGCACGGCGCGGTGATCTCGGTCTCCATCTTCATCGCGCTGATGACCAGGAGCGTGTCACCGACCCCGACCGTGTCGCCGGCCTCGACTCGGACCTCCACCACGGTCGCCCCCAGCGGGGACGCCACCGCCTGCTGCCCGTCGCTGGCCACCAGGCCTCCCGCTGCCGCTGGCCCCGTCTCGGTCACCGGAGCGGCCGCCGGCCCCAGCCCGAGCCCCGGTCGCAAGGCAGTGGCCTGCTGCTCGAGCAGCCCGAGCGCCCCCTCAACCGCAACGGTTGCGCCGTTGCCGCCCGATCCTCCGTCGACCAGCTCGGGGGCCTCGCTGAGCAACGTGGTGCGGGCATCGCCGGCGATCACGTCGGTATGAGCGAGGATCGCCAGGAGCTGGGGCAGGTTGGTGGGAAGGCCGGCCACATGGAAGTCGCCGAGGGCGGTGCGGGTTCGGCCGATCGCGGAGGCGTAGCTGGCCATCGGCCCGGCGGTCACGATGACCTTGGCCAGCAGCGGATCGAACTGGGGCGGTGGGGCGTAGCCGACGTAGCCGCTCGCATCGACCCTGACCCCGGCCCCGGAGGGTTCCTTGTACCCGGTGATCGTCCCGGCCCCTCTGGCGACGACCCGAGCCTGGACGGCGTGACCGCGCGGCGGCCCGACCGCCTCCTGATCGCTCAACCCGAGCGAGCCGAGCGTCGCGCCTCCGGCCAGGTGGAACTGGGCCTCGACGAGATCGACCCCGGTGATCTGCTCGGTGACGGTGTGCTCCACCTGGATGCGGGGGTTGCACTCGATGAAGTAATGGGCGCCCTGCTCCGGTGCCACCAGGAACTCGACGGTGCCGGCGTTGGCGTAGCCGGCCTCGGCGACGAGCTTCACCGCGTCGGCCAATAACCGTTCCCGCAGCCCGGCGTCGAGGCCCGGAGCCGGTGCGATCTCGATCACCTTCTGGTTCCGTTGCTGGATCGAGCAGTCGCGCTCGTGGAGATGGATCACCGTGCCGTCGCCGTCGGCCAGGATCTGCACCTCGACATGACGCGGCCGATCGATGAGCTTCTCCAGGAACACGGCGCCGTCGCCGAAGGCAGCCTCGGCCTCGCGGCGGCACTGCTCGAACCCTTCGGCCAGCGCCGCCGGCTCCGCGACCCGCCGCATCCCCCGACCACCCCCGCCGGCTGCCGCCTTGACCATGACCGGGTAGCCGACCTCCTCCGCTACCCGAGCTGCCTCGTCGGCATCGGTCAGCGGTGAGCTGCTGCCCGGCACGGTCGGGATCCGAAGATCGTGGGCCAGCGCCCGGGCGGCGAGCTTGTCACCGAAGAGACGCAGGGCGGCCGGTGCTGGACCGATGAACGTGAGTCCGGCAGCGGCGCAGGCCTCGGCGAACTCGGCGTTCTCCGATAGGAACCCGTACCCCGGATGCACGCTGTCGCAACCCGCCTCCGAGGCGATCGCCACCAGCGCGTCGATGTCGAGGTAGGCGGTGATCGGGTCGCCGTCGCCGAGTTGGCAGGACTCGCTGGCGATCCGGGTATGCAGCGAGTGGGCGTCGGCCGGGGCGTACACCGCAACCGACTCGATGCCAAGCGCCGAGGCCGCCCGGGCGATCCGGATCGCGATCTCCCCGCGGTTGGCGACGAGCACTCGAGTTGGCAGTCCCATGGTCACTCCCGGCATCCTCGGCGAGCCCGTCGTCGCGGGCCGCAGTACCGAGGCGAGATTGAATCAGGCCGCCGGTGGTTGTCCAGTCCTGCAGGGGCGCGGCCCGGCGGCCCGTCGGTCGTCTGGCTACGCGACCAGCCCGCATCGTAGGCTTTACCCCAAAGAGCGAGACGCTGCCGCGACGGGGACATCTCGGCCAGCTCCCGCGACCACACGCCAAGGCAAGGAGTCAATCGATGGGCAGCAAACCAGCGGCCGACGGCTACGACGTCCACATCAAGAACGGCACGATCGTCGACGGCACACGCGTGCCGCGATTCCGGGGGGACCTGTGGATCAAGGACGGCCGGATCGCCAAGATCGGGGGGCGGGCCACCGGTGTGTCGGACCAGGTGGTCGATGCCGACGGCTGCATCGTCGCCCCAGGCTTCATCGACTTGCACACCCACTACGACGCCCAGATCCGCTGGGACCCCTACTGCTCGATCTCGAGCTGGCACGGTGTCACATCGGTGGTGCTCGGCAACTGCGGGTTCGGCTTCGCCCCGTGCAAGCCCGACTTCCGTGAGCGCTCGATGCTGACGATGGTCCGGACCGAGGCGATCCCCCTGGCGGCGATGGAGGAGGGCATGCTGCCCCACTGGGACTGGGAGACCATTCCCGAGTACCTCGACAGCCTCGACCGGGCGCCGAAGGGCGTCAACTGCCTGCAGTACATGCCGACGGCGTCGCTGATGATCTACGTGATGGGCCTGGAGGCGGCCAAGAGCCGGCCGGCAACCAACGCCGAACAGAAGGAGATGCAGCGGCTCCTGCACGAGGGTATGGACGCCGGGCTCTGTGGCTTCTCGATCCAGCGGCTCGGACCGAACTCGACCCAGGCCGACTTCGACGGCACGCCGATGGTGACCGACACGATGATCGACGACGACATCTTCTGCCTGGCCGAGGTGCTGGCCGAGCGGGATGAGGGCTTCATCCAGCTCACCCAGGCGACGAGCGCCGATCCCAACGATCCCGACGACCTGGCGTTCAAGCGGCAGCTGGCCGACATCGCCCGCCGCCCGATCATCGACAACGTGGTGCCGGTTTCGCAGCGCAATCCCCGGACCCATCGCGACCGGCTCGACTGGATCGCCGAGGCCCAGGCCGAAGGGCTGCCGATCTACGGCCAGGCAGCGACGATCCGCACCGGGTTCGTGTTCTCCCTCGACGAGTGGAACCTCTACGACTCCAGCCCCGCCTGGAGGGAGGCGACCACCGGCACGCTCGAGGAGAAGATGCAGAAGATGGCCGACCCGGCGCTGCGGGAGCGGATCAAGGCCGAGCAGGACGCAGCCAACACGCTGTTCACCCAGACTCAGGTGGCGGTTGGCGGACCGGCCCACAAGCTCGTCGTCCAGGGTGTCGCCCGTCGCGAGGGCCTCCAGTCCTACGTGGGCAAGAGCCTCGGCGCCATCGCCGAGGAGGAGGGCAAGCACTACGTCGACGTGATGCTCGACCTGTCGTTGGAGACCGACCTGAAGGCGGAGTTCCTCGGCCGGGGGCCCGAGTTCAACGTCGAGCACATGGCCGGTGCCATCACCGAGTCGCCCTACACGATCCCGGGCGTGTCTGACGGTGGCGCCCACACCAAGTTCTTCACCGGCGGGGCGTGGACGACCGATCTGCTGACCTGGATGGTTCGGGAGACCGAGGCGATGACCCTGGAGGAGGCCCATTTCCGGGGCTCGACGCTGGCCGCTCACGCTGCCGGCTTCAAGGACCGAGGCATGCTCCGCGAGGGTGCCCCGGCCGACATCATCGTCTACGACCTCGACGAGCTGGCGATCGATCCCGAGTGGGTGGGCGAGGCGGTCTACGACCTGCCCGGTGGCGAGTGGCGCCGGGTCCAGCACGCCAAGGGCTACAGGCACATCTTCGTCAACGGCGTCGAGACCTTCGCCGACGGTGACTGCACCGGCGCAACGCCGGGCAAGCTGCTCCGCCACGGCCGAGGCTGATCTGACCGCTCTGCCCGAGCTCGACCGGGCCCAGGCCGATGCGTTCTGGGCCCGGTATTGCGCGTCGACCGATCGCGACCCTCGCCGGTCGATCTACACCGCCTTCGACTGCTTCGGTGACAGCGTCGAGCTCGCCGACGAGTTGATCGACCTGGTGATCAACGGCCCCAAACGAGCGACCGCCGGCAGCATCGGGTCCTACGAGGCCGACGGCACCGGCGTGCCGAACGCCGGCGACGAGTGGATCGCGGCCGACGGCCGCGGTGCGCCCCGGGCCGTGATCAGGGCCACCGAGGTCCGGATCGGGCCGCTGTCGTCGGTCGATGATGCATTCGCCTGGGACGAGGGCGAGGGCGACCGGAGCCGGGACTACTGGCTGCGAGCCCACACCGAGTTCTTCGAGCGCTACCACGCCGCCCTGGGCATCCCGTTCCACCCGGACATCGACGTCGCGTTCGAGCGCTTCGAGGTGGCCTACAGCGAGCCACCGGCGGCGTCCGTGGCCACCCCCAACTCCTAGAGACCAGGCTGGATGGAGGAGCGCCAGCTCAATCGATTGTCGGTAGTACTGCATGATTGTCGTCGATTGAGTAATCTCGATCGTGGTGCGGATGATCCGAGCGTGTGGCTCGAGCTGCTCCGAGTTGGGCCAGAGCAGTCGTGGTCACCTCGAGGAGACGCGCGCGGTATGAGCGGTCGAGTCCGTGGTGGGGCCGATGGGCGGGTCCGGCGAAAGGGGGGCCGGACCCGCTCACCGCGATGCCAGGCCGTGTCGTCAGCGGCCCTCGTAGGTCGGGCTGCGCTTCTCGAGAAAGGCCCTCGGACCCTCGACAGCATCGCGGGAGGCGAACACCGGGGCGGCGAACCGGCTCTCGCTGCGCATCGCCTCCTCCTCGGGCACACCGAGCAACGCCCGTGCGGCGCGCTTGATCGCCCGAACGGCGAGCGGCCCGTTGGCGGCGATCGTGGCGGCGATCTCCATCGCTCTTGGCATGACGTCGGTGGCCGGCACGACGTGGTTGATGAAACCGAGCTCGTGGGCCCGCTGGGCGTCGATGAGCTGACCGGTCAACAGCAGCTCCATCGCGAACGCGTACGGCAGCTGGGCGGGGAGGCGCACCGTCGACCCGCCGGCGGGGAACAGCGCCCACTTCACCTCCTGCACGCCGAACAGTGCACCCTCGGCGGCGATGCGGATGTCGGTGCCCTGGACCAACTCCATTCCCCCGGCGATGGCGTGCCCGTTGCAGGCAGCGATGATCGGCTTGTCGAGGTCGTGGATGCGAAGCGACGCCACATTGGAGAGATCGTCCTCGTTCGCCACGAGCCGGTGGTCCCACTCGTCCTCCGGCTCCCGGGTCTTCGACATCAGCGGGATCAGGCGTCCGAGGTCGGCGCCGGCGCAGAAGGCCTTGTCGCCGGTCCCGGTCAGCACCGCCACCCGCACGGCGTCGTCGCTCTTCACCTCCTGCCACGCGTCGTACAGGCGGCACAGCACCTCCGGGCTCATCGCGTTGCGGGCCTCGGGCCGGTTCAGCGTCACGACCGCCACCCCGTCGGTCACCTCGTAGTCGACTGCGGCCATGTTGCGTGCCCCCCTCGGTGTCGTGCGATCGGTGACGTGCAACCTAGAGGCCACCAACCCTGCCGGTACAGCCGTTCTCACGCAATTAGGCGGGCGAAGGCCTCGTCGGCGACCACGGGCCGGCCGAAGAAGAAGCCCTGCGCCAACCGGCAGCCGAGCGAGAGAAGCAGGGCGGCTTGCGACCCGCTCTCCACCCCCTCGGCGATCGCCTGCGCTCCGAGCCGATCGGTCAGGGTGACCACCGCCTCCAGGATCGCCGCGCTGTGGCGGTCGTTCTCGACCCCGTCGAGGAAGCCCTTGTCGATCTTGATCCCGTCGATCTCGAGCGTCCGGACGTAGGCGAGCGAGGAGTACCCGGTGCCGAAGTCGTCGAGCAGGATCCGCACCCCGATTGCCCGCAGCTGGGCCAGCGCAGCCGGGACGGTGTCCGACATCGCCGCTCGCTCCGTGACCTCCACCGTCAACCTGTGCAGTGGGAACCGGTGGCGGGCTGCGGTCGTCACCGCCTTGTCGACGACGGCCGGGTCGGCCAGCCACGCCGGCGAGACGTTGACCGAGAGTCTCGTTCGGTTCGCCGCTCCCGTCGCCTCCCGCAGCGCGGTGTCGAGCACCCAGTCGTCGATTCGACAGATGATGCCCAGCTCCTCGGCCAGGGGGATGAACTCGTCGGGCGGGACCGCGCCGAGGACCGGGTCGACGTAGCGCAGCAGCGACTCGTGTCCCTGCACCTCACCCGTCACGATCTCGACGATCGGTTGGTACACGAGGCTGAGCCCGGCCCCGGTGGCGATGGCGCCCTCGAGGCCCTCGGCGATGATCGCTCGCCGCCGGATCTGGCGCTGCAGCTCCCCGTCAAACGATCCGGTCTGGTTCCGACCACCCGACTTGGCCTTGTACATGGCAACGTCGGCGGCGTTGATCACGTCCCCGGCGTCGCTCAGTCCCTCGCTCGTTGCCAGCCCGACACTGATCGTGAGCGACAGGGCCCTGCCGTTGAGCTCGATCGTCTGATTCAGCTCGGATCGGAGGCGCTCGGCCATCGCCCTCGCCCCGTCCTTGCCGGTGCGGTCGAGGTCGAGCACGACGATGAACTCGTCGCCGGCCAGTCGGCCGGCGAGGTCGTGGGGCCGGACCGCCGTCCGCAACCGCTGAGCGACGGCGATGATGAACTCGTCGCCGACCTGGTGCCCATAGAGGTCGTTGACCGATTTGAACCGGTCGACGTCGATGTACAGCACGGCGACGTCCTGCCCCCGGTCGAGGCGGGCGGCGATCGAGTCGAGCACCAGCCTGCGGTTGGCGAGGCCGGTCAGGGGATCGTGGGTAGCCTGCCACTCGGCTTCGGCCAGCGCCTCCTCCCGCTCGACGATGATGCGGGCATCGCTGACGGCGACGGACGCGTACCCGGCCAGGAGCAGTACGGTCTCCTGGTCGGCGATGCTCAACTCCCGCTCGTCGGTCGTCGAGAGCAGCGTGATCGTTCCAACCGCTTGACGGCGTCGATGGATCGGTACCGTCATCGCCCCGGCCACCCGGACCGCGGCCTCGCCGCCCGGGCACCACCCATCATCGATCTCGGTCGACAGGACCGTACGGTCGACCGACACCGCTCGGCTCAGGAAGGGGTCGTCGCCGTCGATCAGCGCCAGCGCGGCGGCGAGGTCGTCCGAGGCGTTCGCAGTCACGTGCTGCAGCTCGAACCGGCGGTCACTGCGCTGCAGGTGCATGGCCATGACGGCGCCGTCGAAGAGGGCCTCGGCCTGATCGAAGATGGCCGACAGCACCGACCCGGGCGATGATGACAACTTCTCCTGAATGTCGAGCATCCGGCTCATCAGGTCGCCGTGGCGAGCTTGGAGCGCCGTATTGAGCGCCTGGTTGAGAGCGACCTCGTCGGCGAGCTGCTTGGCCACTGCTCGCTGCTCGTCGAACGCGGTGATCGTCCGCACGGCGAGCCGCATCACCCGGACCATGGCTCGGCACAGCCGGATCTCCTCGTGGTCGAACGGTCCGCCGCTCCGAGCGACGACGAAGTGGGTTGGCTGGCGGTCATCGATCGGCAGCGATGCGACATGTAGGCGCCCCAACCGGCCGAAGTCGGCTTGGTCAGCCTCGGCCCCCGCCGCCGCCAGGAACTGCTCGAGCGTGTCGACGTCGCCGCCGATCCCGGTCGCCTTGATCAGCTCGCGACCGCACGCGATGCCGACCAGCTCCGCCTCGAGGGTCTCGGCGGCAGTGTCGACCACTCGTTGCCGCACGTCCCCAGCACTCTCGAGGCCGAAGACGTCGAGGAGCCCGATGAGCGCCAGAGCGGGGGAGTGCCGGTCGGTCATCGCCTCAGCTGATCGCCAGCACCACCATCGTCTGGTTGTGGAAGCCGAGGGCGCCGCCCCGGCGTGCGATCTCACCGTAGGTGTAGAGGCCGCTCAGGATCGAGTCGTCAGCCAGGTGGCTCGTGACCTCGTTGACCTCGGTCGGTACGCACTCGTCGCCGATCACGCCGCGGCAGGCTACGCAGTCGAACGCCAGGATCCCGAGCGGCGGGCCTTCGATCTCGGTCAGTGCCTGGGCCACCGCCGTACCGGCAGCGCCGATCACCGACTCGGCGTCACCCTGCATGAGGGTGACCGTCTCGCCTTCGGGAATCGCAACGAGGAACTCGATCGAACGGCGCTCCAAGTCGCCGCCGCGCACGAACCGAACGTGATAGGTCCCCCGGGACTGCAGGCCGAACGGCCTCGTCTGGCAGCGCACGGCGAGGCCCGAATTCGTGAGGTTGCCGTCATCGCCGCCGATCGCTTCGAGATACACGTCGAGCGCGGGTCGATCGTCGAGGGTGAGGATCGAGGTCCCCTCTGCCGCGGTCACCGTCATCGGCTGTCCGAGCGGGGACCACCCGTGGTTGACGCCGATCCCGAACGAGGCCGACGACGAGAGGGCGATCCCGACGACGCCGCTCGTTCCGAGCTGGTTGCCGGCCAGCTGGTGGGTGGCGACCATTGCGAGATCGTCGCCGGCGCAGCCACCGACGATCGGCACCGACGCACCGACCGTTTCGTAAGCACCGCGAACGACGTCGTTGGTGTCGCCGACGAGGCCGTCGACGAGCAGGATCAGGACTGTCTGGTCGTACCGGCCGCCGAGCCGATCGACAGCCTCGGCTGCGGCCGAGCCGGCGGCCCGGCTCGATCCCTGCTCGAGGGAGGCACGGGCCACGGCCGACGCCAACCCGGACCCGCCGAACAGGGTGATCTGCACCTCGGCCGCCACGTTGGCCTCCCGGTCGAGGATGCCGGCGCTCGTGCAACCGGCGATCTCGATACCGGCCAGCGCCTGGCCCAAGTGGTCGCCCGCCCGTTGGAGGGCTTGGGCCGAGCGGGCGAAGACGAGCCCCAGGCACCAGGACTCGCCGGCCAGGCGGTCGACCTCCGCGAGGGCGACGTCGACCGACGGTGCCGTGATCGAGACGAGACGGCGATCGCCACCGTCGGAGTCGCGTCGTTTGACGCTGGCGAGCGCGTTCGGGTTGAGAGTTGTCACCGCCCTCCATCGGCTTCGCCCGGGAAGCTTGTGAGCCTTGGGTCCGGCTGCGCCCATCTGGAATACTTCTCCGATGCAGCCACCAGCCGACGGCGAGCGACAGGCGATGCGACCGAACCCGGTGAAGGACGCGCTGGTCGGGGGTGGGACCGCGTTCGGCACGATGATCTTCGAGTTCGCCAGCCCTGGCCTCCCGCAGATCCTGGCCAACGCCGGCGCCCAGTTCGTGTTCTACGACATGGAGCACAGCGGCTTCACGATGGCCGAGATCAAGACCCAACTCGCACTCTGCCGAGGCCTGGGGCTCGTGCCGCTGGTCCGCCCGCCCGACACGACCTACCAGTACGCGGCCCGCCTCCTCGACCTCGGCGCAATGGGCCTGCTGTTCCAGATGTGCGAGACAGCCGAACAGGCCGAGGAGCTCGTCCGGTGGACCCGGTACCCACCCGAGGGGCGGCGAGGAGCCATGTTCGGTGGCGCTCACGACGACTACCGGGCCCCGGACGTTCCCGAGATCATCGCCGGGGCCCACGACCGGACGATGGTCTGCGTCCTGATCGAGACGGCCCAGGGGGTGGCCAACGCCGAGGAGATCATGTCGGTCCCCGGTGTCGACGTCGCCCATCTGGGCCACGGCGACCTGTCGTTGTCGCTCGGTGTCCCCGGCCAGACCGATCACCCGGACATGCAAGCCGGGATCGACGCGATCCTCGGCGCATGCGAGCAGCACGGAAAGGCTGCGGCCTGCCTCGCCGGCTCGGTCGAGATCGGACGAGATTGGATGGCGAGAGGCTTCCGGATGATCAGCTACAGCTACGACATCGGTCTCATGACGTCGGCCTTGGCCACGGGCTTGAGCCAGCTGCGAAAGGAGTGACGAAATGCAGCTCAGCACCGAGCAGGTGGCCGCGTACCGCACGAAGGGCTGGGTGGTCGTGCCCGACTCCCTCGGCGAGGCCGAGGTCGCCGTCGTTACCGAGGCCGCGCTCGAGGTGCTGGAGCGGCCCGGGCCCGAGGTGGGTCGAGAGGCCGACGGATCTCCCCACGTCTGCTGGGGCATGCACCTGTTCGACGAGCGGTTGGCCACACTCACCCGCCATCCGGGCCTGGTGAAGCCGAGCCGCCAACTCCTGGCCAACGACATCTACGTCCATCAGTCCAGAATCAACATGAAGCAGACCAATGGCTCGATCGTCGCCTGGCACCAGGACTTCGGGACCTACCACCGGGTGGACGGCGTCCCCGATCCGAGGGGAATCATGATCGCGGTCTTCTGCGACGACGTGACCGCCGTCAATGCACCGCTGCTCGCGGTGCCGGGCTCGCAGCGCGAGGGTCTGGTCTCCACCGCCGCGATCGATCCGACCGCGCCCGATCACGCCGAGGTCGCTCGCTACCGCTACGACATCACCGACGACACGATGGCCGAGCTCGTCGACCGCTACGGGCTCGAGACGATCACCGCCACCGCTGGCTCGGTGCTGTTCATGGACATGACCGTCGTGCACGGATCCTCGGTCAACATCAGCCCGCTGCGTCGGCTGCTGTTGTACGTCAACGTCTGCCCGATCGACAACTGCGGCCTGTCGTTCGAGCGACCGGAGTACTACGCCGCCCGGGACTTCGCACCGCTCGAACCGCTCGATGCCGGCTGCCTCGACCGCTTCCAGGCCGGGACGATACCCCGCTGAGCGATCCGCACATCGGGCCGGTGTGAGGCCGGTCGGCTGCTAGCCGACCGGCCGTCGGGCGTGGCGGTCACCGCCTGCTCGCTTGGCCTCGTACATCGCTTCGTCCGCCGCCCGCAGCAGGGCCTTCACGTCGGTGCCGTCGCCCCGACCCCTGGTGGCGACGCCGAGGCTCGCCGTGATCCTGGGGTCGATCTCCGAGATCGCCGTCGTGATTCGCTCGGAGACTCGGTCGATGTGCCCGGGCCCGGCGGCGTCGATGGTGAAGATCACGAACTCGTCGCCACCGAGCCGACCGACCAGGTCGTCGCGGCGGAAGATGGCGAGGAGCCGGCCGGCGACCTCGATCAGCACCTGGTCGCCCCGCTCGTGACCGCTCTCGTCGTTGACCGACTTGAACCCGTCGAGGTCGACGAAGAACAGCGCGGCAGGCAGGTCGAGGTCGACCCCGCGGGCTGCGTCGATCAACCCCGCCCGATTCAGCAGACCGGTGAGCGAGTCGGTGGCGGCCATCGCTCGGGCTCGGGCGAGCTCGCTGTGGGCCGAGTCGAGCTCCCGGTTCGTTCGGTCCCGCCAGCTGACCCCGAGGGCGAGCATGACCGTGACGGTGAGGCCGGCGACCCAGATCTCGGTCTGGGCCAGCAGCCGGGCATCGGGGCCGAAATCGTCGTTGGCCCAGACGTTGATGCTCCACTGCAACGAGGCCGTCTCGACGTTCCGTCGGGCGCTGAGCTCTGCAGTGGCCAGCCGCCCGGCGTTCGGGCTGAGGCGCCGCCCGATCGGGCGGTCGATGCCCTCGGTCCAGAGCTCGACGTTCAGATCGCTCGACGTGGTGTCGTCGAGCACACCGAGGTAGGTGTCGAGCGAGTCGAAGCGTACCGCGTAGCCGAGGAACCGACCGTCGCGATCGACGACGCCGGCGATGAGCACTGCGGTCAGGTCGTCCAGTCTGGTCAAGTCGCTGGTCTGACCAGCGAACGCCAGCAGCTGGTTCGACTCGACGACATTGAGCTCGAAGTCCTCATTGGTGAAGCCGGTCGGCAGCACGGTGTCGCGGACGATCGTCGTGTCGAGGCCACGCAACCGGAGCCCGAACGCGTCGATGTCCTGGACCGTGCGAGTGATGATCAGCCTCCGAACGGACGGGTTCGGGAACGATGTGATCTCGAAGTCCGGTGATCCGAGGCGACGCTCGCGCTCGGTGAGGCGGTCGAACTCGACGGTCGACACTTCCTCGAGGAGGAGGACGCCGGGCTCGTCCTCCTCGAGTCTCCCAAGCTCGCGGCGAAAGAACTGCTCGTACTCCTCGATCGGGCCCGGGTGGGTGGCGGCGAGGAAGTTCACGCCCGACCGAAACTCCTCGACCCGGCGCTCGGCGGCGGTGACGATCGCCTGCTGGACGCTGGCCGCTTCGGCCTCGAACAGCAGGTCCCGCTCGCGACGAAGGGCGGCCGTGCGGGTAGCAGCGGCTGTGGACGTCACGAGCAGACCGATGACGAGCACGAGTGCGCTCAGCCGGAGCCCGACGACCCGTTGGGAGATCGTGGCGCTCGGTCGTCGGCCCATCCGGTTCCGATCGGCAGCCCGACACCACGTTTGAGCCCTGGCGGCCCCGTCCGGGCTCGGCCGCCGCCGGGCGCTATCCCTCCCTGGGACCCTGGGGCGAAGGCTGGAGGTGACGATGGAAGAATTCGAGGATGAGCTCGATGCGCTGCTTGCGGTGGGTCGGCGATCCCGACCGTGTCAGTTCGTGGCTCTCGCCCGGGAACCGGTAGAACTCGACGTCCGGCTTGTCGAGTAGCAGGCACGCGACGTAGAGCTGGGTCGCCTGGTCGACCGGGCACCGGAGGTCGTCGTCGCTGTGGAGGATCAGCAACGGCGTGTCGAGGTTCTCCACGTAGGTGATCGGTGACATGCGCAGATATTCCGCCGGGTCGTCCAGGAACGTCGTTCCGACCTCGGTCCTGAAGAACCCGGCGGCATCGGACCCGTACTCGAGGCTGAGCAGGTTGTTGGCCGCCCGCTCCGAGCAGGCGGCGGCGAAGCGGTCGCTGTGGGTCGCCGCCCAGGTCGTCAGGTAGCCGCCGTAGGACCCGCCGAGCACGCCGACGCGGTCTGGGTCGATGAACGGGAACTGGTCGAGCGCAGCATCGGTCACGGCCAGGATGTCGTCGAAGTCGACCGAGCCCCATCCGCTGCCGGGAACGATCGGGTGCTTCGGGCCGATGATCGACTGGCCCCAGGCGTTGTGACGGCCCGAGCCGCCCCGAGGGTTCGAGAGCACGACGACGAAGCCGGCGCCGCACTGGAGCTGAGCCTCGTCGAAGAACGTGTTGCCGTATTGGGTGAAGGGCCCGCCGTGGATGTTGAGCAGCATCGGATACGTTCCGGCTGGATCGAAGTCGTGGGGCGTGAGGATCCAGGCGTCGACTTCGACAGCATCGTCGCCGGCTCCCGACACCGCGGTGAAGCGCTCGGCTGGACGGGGCCGCACCCGAGCCTGGAGGGCGTCGCTGTGGTCGGTCAGGCAGCGCTCCTCGCCGTCGACGAGCACGAACAGCTCGGCCGGCTCGGAGGATGTCGAGGCGGTGAAGGCGATCGCGCCGCCGACGGCGTCCCAGGAGGTGATCATTCGCTCACCGCCGACCAGGAGTCGCGGGTCGCGGTCAGGCCCGACGGCGTAGAGGTGGACATTGCCGCGATCCTCGACACCGGCGACCAGCGCCTGGTCATCGATCCAGACCGGTCTCTGCCCGCCGGGGAACGGCGACCACGTGCGATCGAGAGCGGTGGTCAGCCAGCGGGGTCGCTGAGGCTGTTCGATGCCGACCAACCCGACGTGGTCGTTGTCGGGATACACCCGGGGGTCGTCGTATCCGAGCAAGGCGATCCGGGATCCGTCCGGGGCGGGCGAGGGGTGGGCGTAGGCCCCGGGGGTGGTGGTGACGACGACGGGGTCGTCCTCACCGGAGACCGAGACGATCTCGACGTGGGTCGAGAGGTCGACGCCGAACGGGTCGACACCAACCGCCAGCCGCTTGCTGTCCGGGAACCAGGCCGGCTGCACGTTGGCCGCCGAGCCCGGTGTGAGGTTGATCGGCCCAGAGGAGCCGTTGGTCGGGAGCACATAGGTGTGCTCGGGCCGGTCGGTGATGAAGCCTTCACCGTTGAGCGTGGCCAGCATGCCCTCGATCTTGCGGGGCGGGCGTTTCTTGGCCTCGGTGATCTCGTAGTCGGCGCTGCGGGTCCGGGTCACGTAGGCCAACCACCGCCCGTCGGGCGAGAAGGTGAGGCTCTCGAAGCCCTCGGGGCCCGACACGAGCACGGCTGCCTCGCCGGGACCGTCGAAGGGGAGCAGCTGGATCGACTGCTCGGGGTCGTCGTCTGGGCCCGGGACCTGGGCGGTGAACGCGAGCGTCGCTCCGTCGGGGGCCCAGCAGGGGTTGGCTTCCTTGTTGCGGCCGGAGGTCAGCGGCCGGGGCCGGGTGGAGCCGTCGGTGGGTGTCACCCAGACCCGGCTGTGGTACTCCTCGGCGTCACCGTCGATCCACCGGACGACATAGGCGACATGGCGCTCGTCGGGCGAGATCGCCGGTGTGTCGGTCCAGACGAGGTTTGCGATGTCGTCGGGTTCCATGCGAGGACACTACGACAGCCCCGCCCGCAGCGCGCTCGAACTCGTCCGCTCGGTCGTCCGCTCGGTCAGCTTCGTCGCTGGTGGGCTGGGATCGGGAACGACAGGGGAGCGAGCGCCGTCAAGTCGATATCGAGCAACGTCGGACCTGGCCGCTCGACGGCGGCGGCGAAGGCGGCCTCGAACGTCGTGACGCCTTCGACCGACTCGGCCGGGATGCCCATGCCCTCGGCGATCGTGGTGAACGCCGGCGTATGGAGGTCGACCCCGAACCGCTCGCCCATCACGTTGTCCTCGATGACCCGGAGCACCCCATAACCGCCGTCGGTGAACACGCAGATCACGATCGGCAACTGGTACTGGGCGATCGTCGCCAGCTCGCCGATACCGAGCTGGAAGCCGCCGTCGCCGACCATGAGCAGGGTGCGCTTCCCCGACCCGGCAGCGGCGCCGACGGCCAGGCCGATGCCGGGACCGATCGAGCCGGACGACGGCCGGATCGAGGTGCGGGGCTCGAGGATCGGCAGCACCCGGTTGCCCCAGAGGTAGTTGGGCACCGTGTTGTCGCGAACGACGAGCCCGTCTCGGGGCAGGAGGCGGCGTATGGCGGCGGCGATGGCTCGGTGGTCCGGGCCGATCTCGCCGTCGGATCGCTCCAGGTCGGACACGACCGACTTCGCCGAGCGCTCGAGGAATCCCGAGTCGGGTTGCCGCTCCTCGACCGCGTCGACGAGCCGAGCGAGACCGTCCTTGGCGTCGCCGAGCACGGCGACGGCTGGCTGGTAGTTCCGACCGATCACGGTCTGATCGGCGTCGAGGTGGATGATCGAGCCCGGGATGGCGAGCTTCCACATGCGGGTCGAGTAGTTCTGGAACCGGGTGCCGACTGCGAGGACCACGTCGGCCTCGGCGATGATGTCGGCGATGTCGGGTCGCTCGGTCCTCGGTCCGAGCGCCAGCTCGTGATCCTCCGGGATCGAGCCCCGGCCCTCGATCGTGGTGACGACCGGGGCGCCGAGCTTGGTGGCGAGCGCCAGCAGCTCGGCTGACGCATCGGCGGCGATGACCCCACCGCCGGCCCAGATGAGCGGCCGCTCGGCCCCGTCGATCAGCTCGACCGCAGCGGCCAGAGCGTCGGCGTCGATCGCGACCCTGTCGACGGTCTCACGGCCGTGGATCTCGACTTCGGCCCGCCGGTACTGCTGGTCGATGGGGATCTCGACGGCGCAGGCCTGAGGCCGCCCCCGGCGGGCGTCGTCGGCGACGGAGGCGATCATGCGGCTGATGTCCTCGGTCCGCCAGATCGTCTCGGACCGGCGGGTCACCGTGCGGAGCATGTCGAGCTGGGTCTCGTGCTCGTGGACGAAGCCCTTCCCCTTGCCGTAGTAGCTCGACTCGCCCTGCCCGGTGATGAGCAGCACCGGGGAAGAGCCATAGCTCGCCTCGTAGACGCCGCTCATCGCGTTGGTCGTTCCGGGCCCGGTCGAGGCCAGCGCAACCCCGAGGTGTCCGGAGGCCCGGGCGTAACCGTCGGCAGCGTGCACGGCGAACTGCTCGTGGCGGCAGGCGACGACATCGATCTGGTCGGACGCGGCCAACGCCTGGTAGGTCGGCAGGTTGTGAACGCTGACGATGCTGAAGACCTTCGTCACCCCCATCGCCTCGAGCGTGCGGGCGACGGCCTCGCCGCCGGTCATCTCGGTCATGGGTACCCCCTTCACTCGTTCTTGCGTGAGTTGGCTGCATGTCGTGCGGTCAACTCACGCAATTTCGCTGGTGGCGTCAGCCGAGCAGGCCCGAGGTCTGGCCGCCGTCGACCAGGAGCCCGGTCCCGGTGATGAACCGGGCCTGCTCGGAGCAGAGGAAGGCGACGGCCTGGCCGAACTGGTACGGGTCACCGGTGATCTTGGCCGGGACGGCCTTGGCCGCGGTGGCCTCGTCGGGCACGATCTTGGCTACCCGATCGGTCCAGTGGGTGCCGGGCTGACAGGAGTTGACCGTCACGCCGTCGGCGGCCACCTCCGTTGCGGTGATCTTCAGAAAGCTCGTGTAGCCGGCGCGGGCCACCGACGACGCCATCAAGTACTCGATCGGCTGTTTGACCCCGACGCTGGTGATTGCACAGACCCGGCCCCACTTCCGCTCCTGCATCGGCGGGATGGCCACCCGGCACATCTCGATCATCGACAGCAGGTTCATATCGATCGCGTCCTGGTAGGCGGCGGGCTCGGTACTGGCGAACGTGCCGGGCGGCGGTCCGCCGGCGTTGGTGACGAGGATGTCGACCTGTCCGAGCTGGGCGATGGCGGCTTCGACGAAGCCCCGGCCGCCGTCCGGCTTCGAGACGTCGGCCTCGATGGCGATCACGTCACCGCCGATGTCGGCCGCCGCCTTGGCCAGCCGCTCCGGGTCGCGGCCCGAGATCGCGACTCGAACCCCTTCCTCGGCCAGGGCCTTTGCCGCACCCAAGCCGAGGCCGGCCGAGCTGGCGGCCACCGCTGCTGTCCTGCCACTGATGCCTAGATCCATCCGGTCGAACGTAGTCGCCCGGCTGCCCGTCGTCGCATTGCGCCGCGAGTCCCGCCGGCCGGTCGATTTCGTCGTCACGGGTCGGATGGGGTGCAATGGAACGCCGTGACCAGCCCTTCCCACGCCCGGCCATGAGCTCCCAGTCGATCGGCGACGACCTGACGGCGGCGGTCATCGGGCCCGGCGCGATCGGTCTCGTCGCCATCTCGGCACTGCACGATGCCGGTCGCCGTCCCACCGTTGCCGCCCGGGCTTCCTTCGATCGGGTCGTGCACCGATTTGGCGGCCGAGAGCTCGTGCACGAGGTCGACGTCCTCACCGATCCTCGCCAGGCGAACGGACCGGCCGACGTGGTCTTTCTCGCCACCAAGGTCCACCAGAGCGACGGGGCGGCGGCCTGGATCGAGGCGTTGTGCGGGCCGGACTCCGTGCTGGCCGCGCTCCAGAACGGCATCGACCAGCGAGAGCGGCTCAGCCGCTACGTCGCCCCGGAGGCCATCGCCCCCGTGGTGGTCAACCTGCCGGCCGAACGCGAGGAGCCCGGTGTCGTCACCTCTGGCGGTCGGCCGTCGCTGGTCGTGCCCGCCGACGAGGCCGGGGCGAGGGTCGCCCGAGCCCTGGCCGGCTCGTTTCTCCCTGTTCGCCAGGTCGACGACTTCGTCACCCACTCTTGGACCAAGCTCCTGATCAACTCATCGCTCGGGATCATCGGCGTGCTCGGCGGTGCCCCGAACGGGGTCATCGCCGAGCCCGACGCAGGGGATCTGGTGCGAGCCCTGATCGACGAGGCGGCTGCGGTCGGCCGGGCCGAGGGGGCAGACCTCCCGGACGACATCGCCGAGACGATCGTCAAGCGGATCGTGACCGGAGCGCCCGATCACCGCTCGTCGATCGCCCTCGACCGGGCCGCAGGGTTGCCGACCGAGTGGGAGGCCCGTAACAAGGTCGTTGTCGACCTCGCCGATCGCCACGGCATCGACGTGCCGCTCAATCGGGCCGGGACGACGTTGATCCGCCTGGGCGAGCCGACCTGACGAGGGCCGCCTGCCGGACAGTCTCCAACGGGTGCACCTACTCGGAACGGCACCGAGCCCCGGCGCCGCTCAGCCGAAGGCCGATACCAGCACTCGGTGGAGCGGAAGGGCGGCGTCGAGCCGCTTCCCGACCCACCCGACGAAGCTCGGCTTCGACACCGACGCCGGCATCGGCTCGATCCAGCGAACCTGCAGCGCCTTGTGCCGGAGCAGATCGGCCCGGGGATGATCGGCGGGATACGGCGACGGCACCTTCTTCAGCTCCTGGCCGAAGACCTCGGCCTTCTTGGCCTTGGTCAGCTTGGCCACCTCGCGGGCCAGGGCCTCGCCGTCGTCGCTGTCGACGACTTCCCGCCAGCGGCCCACATCGGCGGGCACGAAGCCGGCGGCGAACCCGACCTTGTCGGTGCCGATGTGCACCATCAGCGTCGGGGCGGTCTTCTTCGGCGAGCCCTCCCAGAAGCGGAGCATCAGGTGATCCCTGTACGGGGCGGCATCGGGCGAGAACCGGAGATCGTTGTTGATCGGCGCGATCGATCCATTGGTCTTCGGTTGAGCTTCGATGTTCGGCTCCTTGGCCTGGAGGTCCTGGCCGAGGTCGACGACCAGCGCCTTGGTCGGCTCGACGATCAGGCGCTGGTACTCGGACTTGTTGGCCTTGAACCAGTCGGGATCGCGGCTCGGTAGCGCTTCGAGGAAGTCGAACGCCTCGCTGCTGTAGCCCTCGAATGTCATGGTCTGACTCCTTTGTCCCTGTCCTTGTCCCTGTCCTTGTCCTTGTCCTTGTCCCAGGCCGCTGCCGGTCGCGTCGGGTGGTCCGCCCATCGCTGCCAACGGCTTGTCAAGGTACCGACGAACGAGCCGATCCGGTCTGGACGCAGCCCAGTCCGCCAGTCGACAACCGTGCCTCGCGGCGTTCCCGCCAGGAGTCCTGTCTCCGTTACAGGTCGAGCACCCGTTCCGCGTTGGTGCGGAGATACTTCTGCTCGACGGCCGGCGACAGCTCCCACGAGGCGATGATGCGGCGAAGGTCGGTCAGCGGCCCGCAGTTCGGGTACACGCTGCCGAACAGCAGCTGGTCCTGTAGCAGATGGCGCAGTGCGCTGATGTAGTGCTCGGAACCGGGGAACCCGTAGTGCATGTACTGCCCGGCCACGAGGTAGAGGTTCGGCTGCTTGTACGCCGCCCCGATCGCTTCCAGCACGTAGGGCCATCCACCGTGCTGGATGACGACGGTGAGGTTAGGGAAGTCGGTGGCGACCCGATCGGCATACTCGGGCCGGCAGTCGTCCATGTACGGGCCGAGCAAGCTGCTCATCGTCGTCGTCACCACCAGGCCCCGCTGGTCGGCCTCATCGAAGAGCGGATACAGCGCCTGGTCATCGAAGCGGCGGCTGGTGACCGCGGTCGACGGATCGATCGTGATCCCCCGGAACCCGGCGCCGGCCAGCTCGCCGATCCGGGCCACCGCCGCATCGACGTCGCTCGGCTCCATCGAGCCGAAGCCGATGAACCGGTCGGGATGTCGAGCGACGATCTCGCCGATCGCGTCGGCCGACGTCGGATCGAGCCCCCGATCGGACGTCGGCCCGGGAACGCCGATCACCCCGATCTCGATGCTGGCCTCGGCCATCTCTGCGAACATCAGCTCGGTCGACTCGGCCTCGAACGACGGGCACGGCTCGAGGTTCATGCGCTGGAGGTAGTGGTAGGTCGTCTCCCGTGTCCAGCTGCGCGCCCCCACCGGTCGAAAGCGGAAATCGATGGCGGCGATGTCGGTGTCTCCGTCGTTGCCCATCGACCCAGCATGCAACCTGCCAGCCCATGGTCGGCAACCCAGTCCCACTCCGGGTTGCCGGCCGCGCCGGTTGGCCACCGTCGCGGTAGGTCGGCGCTGCGAGCCGCCAGCTAAGTTCGGGGCATGGAACAGCGACGGTTCGGGACCACCGACCTCATGACCTCGGCGATCGGCTTCGGCACCTGGGAGATGAGCACGACGATGTACGGCGACATCGACGTGGACGAGGCCTCGAGAGCGGTCAACGCCGCCATCGACCGAGGCATCACCCTCTTCGACACGGCCGAGGTCTACGGCCCCTTCCACTCCGAAGAGCTCCTCGCCAAGGCGATCGGCAACCGGCGGGACGAGATCGTGCTCGTCACCAAGGTCGGCTTCGCCTACGACGGCACCAAGGTGACCGGCACCGATTCCTCCTATCAACACGTAATCGAGCGGACCGAGACCTGCCTCCAGCGGCTCGACACCGACGTTGTCGACCTGATGTTGATCCACTGGCCGGATCACGACACCCCGATCGACGAGACGATGTCGGCGCTCGAGAAGCTGAAGGCCGACGGCAAGATCCGCTACTACGGCGTGTCCAACTTCAACGTCGAGATGATGGAGAACTGCCAGCAGCACGGCGCGATCACGGCCAATCAGGTCGGCTACAACCTCTTCGACCGGCGGATGGAGGCCGAGGTCCTGCCCTGGTGCGAGTCCAACGACGTTGGCTTCATGTCCTACGGCAGCCTCGGTTTCGGCTTGCTGACTGGAACGATGATGGCCGACACGAGCTTCGCGGCCAACGACTGGCGGGGCCGGGGCACCGCCTTCGGGCTGCCGCTGTTCCTGCCCGAGTGGATGGAGCGGGAGGTGCGGGTCGCCGACCGGCTGAAGGTCCTCGCCGCCGAGCACGGCAAGTCGTTGGCCCAGATGGCGATCAGCTGGGTTCTCGGCAACTCGGCGGTCACGGTGGCACTGGTCGGGATGCGCAACGAGACCGAGCTAGACGAGAACGTCGCAGCCGCTGGGTGGCAGGTGCCCGACGACCTCCGGGCCGAGAT
>Ga0224508_10000994_pt1 | contig 26087 bp, 27 predicted proteins | sample SF_Jan12_sed_USG_4_FD_170157 | JGI IMG/M metagenome (GOLD analysis project Ga0224508, IMG submission 170157) | Sediment microbial communities from San Francisco Bay, California, United States - SF_Jan12_sed_USGS_21 | ecosystem: Environmental > Aquatic > Marine > Sediment | place: USA... | reverse complement strand
AGCCATTCTCTCAGGTTATCCGCACGTGCATAGAATTGCGCATCCGGGTCGGCGGTGCTGGATAAGCGGATGCGAAAACGCTGTACCGCCTCAATGCCGCGCCGGTACTCTCGCTCAGTCGGCGGAAATATCCACGAGTCGTTATCGAAGTTGAACGCCGGTTCTGCGAGCGCGAGGTCTGTATCTTCGGTGGATTGCGACTGCGAGCGGCTGTAGTCGTTGCGCAGCACCCGTGCAAGGTCACGCACTTGCACGAGGACACCGAACTCGAAGCTCGGCATGTTGTCGAGCCAGATGCCTGGCGGCGAAATGTCGTTGCTGAGGTAGCCACCGGGCTTGTCGAGCAGCCACGAACCGACGCGAATCAGCGTATCGGTCGTCGAATAGCCGAGCACGAGCGGCCGCTCCTGCGCGTCCGCGGTGACCCAAAAAATGTCGGGCTCACGTGACCAGTACCAGCTGAGCGCTACCGAAACAATGGCTAAAAGCCCCAGGGAGAGCGTCACTAGCGATCGTCGTGCCGGCGTTCGCGCGATTGCGGCCACGGTCTGCCTCAGTCCCAACTTGAGCTTCGCTAGCATCGGATCAGGGTACCGCGTGATGGACCTGCATCGCAATTGTGGATCACCGCGAGGTCGCCGGCGAGGAGTCTCTCAGCCAGCTCGACGGCGGAGATGTCGCGTCGCTGGCTTTGGTCTCAATAGCGGTCGTACGGATGCTATATTTCGTCGCTGAAGTTAAGGACCGGGTACGACCCGAAGCGGCCGTAGCCAGAATTGGGACGGTATTTACCAGCGGCACCCATCACGATGTGTGCGGTTCCGGGGCTGATCGGGCGATTCTCGGGCTCAGTGGATGGCTCGCAGGATGGTATTCCAATGACGACTCACTTCTGTTGGCAGCTAATTACCGATGAATGGATTACGGGATTCTTGAGGTCCGAGGTCATCGCTCAAGGAGTAACTTGTGATTCGTCCAGGGATTTGGAACTCAGGTACCGCGAGAACGCTGAATGATCCGCACGCCCGCATTATGTGAGAGCGTGGACCCTGGAGCTGCGCTGGAGCGTACTATTTGATCTCCTCACAAGAACGAAAAGCTACAGTGCGAATTCCGAAGCACACTCCTGATTTGATCCAGCAAGCAATCTCCGCAAGTGACCCGGGCCTGTTTCAGTCCGTTCGCGTGGCGCTTGAAGACAACGGGCAGTTTCTGATCGTCTCGGCAGCATTGGCACCGGACGCGGTAAGCAGAGTAGGGTCTCTCGCCGGTTATACTGCTCGCGTCATCAAGGGCGTCATGCACTCGTACACGCCTTCGCCTGTCCCAAGAGACAACTGGATCTGTCAAATCAGCCGATCCGACGAGCGAATCTAGGGGTTAAGAATCACCTACTTGCCTTCCAGTCCGAGCAAATCTCGACGCCAATAGTCGGGCTAGGCGACCGTCGGCTTTCCACCCATTGCCAGGGCTGAGGCTATGGCTGAGTATCGAAGACTTCAGGAACGGCTCAAGGCCGGTGTCATCGTACTTGACCAACAGCGATTGTTCGGGGAGACGCCCGGTGGCAGATGAGGGTGGAGGAGGCTCAGGCTAGGATAGAAACCGGCTCTTAGCCCCGATGGCTGGGAACAACTCAGTAGCTTTCCGTGGACCCTGACTGAGGAGCTCTAACGCTAGATGACGGACGAGATCGTCTTGGACGCTCTCGGCTCCAATCGCGTACTCGGTGCGTCCGTAAATGGAGTTAGGGACGGTTACGACAGCACCGTCACGCTGCCACGTGAACCGGATACCATTCACCACGATGCGCCCCTGTTGCGCTGGCCGCGCTTCCCGCCTGAACATCTGCTGCCCCCTGTATTGAATTCTTTCTCAGGGCGTCCACTGAGAAGTCTACTCCTCCGCCGCAGAACCGAGTTTCCCTTATCACATAATGCGATCCTCAGAGCCCCGCTCCCTTTGAGGCTGCAAGAGCCGCGATCACGCAGCCTTTTCGGTCGTGAACCATCGTTGACAGTTAACGAACGACAGCTATTTGGCCGGTAGCGGACGATCGTATTAAGTCTAATTCGTCATTTCTGACTGCCTGCTTTCGAGAGAATGGGTCTCGATCTGCATCCTCTTGAAGGGGTTTAGGCGGAGTTACGATGAAAAGACTTGCGCTCACCGTCATCCTTTTGCTGTCTGCGAGCAAAGCGCCTGCGCAAGACTTAGTGGAGCTCCCGGGCGGAGAATCTCTGAAGATTTTCGGCGTCTCTGAAGTCAATGCGACAGATCGAACCGCCTGGATGCTGCGGTACGAAACATTGTTGAATCTGGATGTTGATCGGGAGCGCGTTCTGCGGGAAGTCATCGGGCTCTGGCATTCCTATGCCCGAGAACGAGTAGAGCTGAATGAGCTGGATTACTTCGTGATCTGCGCCAACACGCCTCAAGAGGGTACGCGAAGCGAGATGTTGTGCCACTTCTTTCAGCTTGGAGGAGCGTTGGCACCTTAGGGTTGGTGGGTCAGATTGGCTGGAGTTAGATTCGGAGTGACGGCGCATGGTCGTAATAGGACCGTACAGGGAGATGGATGGACCGTCGCTCTTGGTCGAAGCTGCTGCTCGGGGAGACAGGATTGCGGATGCCCTGTGCCGCGGGAAAGAGAGATCGGAACGAACTGAGGGCCTAACCATACACCGGTGGATTGACTCAGTCGCCTCGCGAAGACCCCCCATGCGGTAGACTTCGAGCCTGCCTGACCGATGAGGTCCGACTCATGAACCACCACCAGTTCGAAGCCGCGGTGCGGGGAGCGATGAACGGTTTACCGGACTGGGTGCATGCCGCGCTGGAAAACATCGAGGTGATCGTGGCCGACGAGGCCGACCAGGTGCTCGACCCGGAGCGGCAGAGACTGCTCGGACTCTACGTCGGCCTGCCGCTGCCGGAGCGTGGAGTGGACTACGCCGGCGAGTTGCCGGATGTCATCTACCTCTTTCGCAAACCGCATCTCGAGTTAAACCTGACGCCTCGTGATCTCCGTCGCGAGATTGCGAAGACGCTGATTCACGAGATTGCCCACTACTTCGGCATCGATGACGATCATCTGGAAGAGCTCGGGTGGGACTGATCGCCCGCGGGTGGCCCTTGCTCGAGATCGCTGAGCAAGAGCTCCGCGAAGCGGGCGGGTCTAAAACCTGGTTTTTTATTCTTTCTAATCGATGAAGCTGTTCCAGATTGGATTGCGCAACCGTTTCGCGTTGGCCCTGCGCAGCCGGAGAGCAACTGCCCACTTGCGGATTGGTTTTACGAGTGCGGTTCTGTGTGCGCTGGCAGCCTGTGGTTCGCTAAACTTGGTCAACGCACCCGCGGAAGTTCACAGCAGCCGCGTCGATCATCTCGTCATCCATTTCACCGGCGAGAACTTTGCCGAATCGCTGCGCTTGTTAACACAGCGCACTGAGCCGCCAGTCAGCGTACATTATCTCGTGCCAGAGGATGGCGATCCGACTTATCCGCGACGACGCCTGCGAATACACCGACTGGTCGACGAGAAGCGTCGCGCCTGGCATGCGGGCGACAGCTACTGGCACGGCGAGGTGTCGCTGAACGCCCGTTCCATCGGCATCGAAATCGTGAACAGGGCGCGCTGCGTTGATATCGATCCCCACCTCGACACAAAAACGCCGGAAAGCCAACGCTGCGTGTTTCCCGAGTACGACCCCGAACAGCTCGATCTCGTGATCAAGCTTGCGCGCGACATTCTCGATCGCTACCCCGGCATGGATCCGGTGGACGTCGTCGGGCATGCCGACATCGCGCCGGACCGCAGGGTGGATCCCGGGCCGAAGTTTCCGTGGCGCCAGCTTTACGAGCACGGTATCGGCGCTTGGTACGATGACGATACGGTTGCAGAGTACCTGGAGGAATTCGAAGCGCGGCCGCCCGAACTGACGCTGCTGCAGCGTGCGCTCAACGCGTATGGGTACCGGATTGAACACAGCGGAGAGAACGATCCGCAGACACGGTTCGTGTTGCGCGCATTTCAGTCACATTACCGGCCGTCGGACTGGTCCGGAAAGCCGGACGTGGAGACGGCAGCAATACTGTTTGCGCTCATCGAGAAATACCGGCCAGAGGCACTGCCAGACTTGCGAAGCGTCGGCTCTCGCCGACACTTGAACGCCAATGCGAACGTTCAATAACTTCGCCCTCGAAGGAAATCTCGACCATGCGTGCAACGAGCGAACGCACGATCCGTGAGCAAGCACGATCTATCTACGCTAAAACCGAGCTGACCGGCCGTGCGGCGTTATCTAACTTCTCGAAGATCTTCTAGGCCCAACCGGGCGGAAAGCGATTGATCGTTTTCTAGGCGTCCGCCCAGCACCGCAGTAGGTTGTGGTAGACACCTGCGAGCTCGACGAGCGCCGAATGCTCTGGATGATCCTTCGCCAGCTGCTGTATAGCTGAGTCGAGCTCGAAAAGAATCGTTCTTTGTGTGTTGTCGGGGACCATGCTCTGTATCCAGAAGAATGCCGCAAGACGCACTCCCTGGGTGACGGGCTCTACGCGATGCACGCTCGTTCCCGGATAGAGCACCATATCGCCGGCGGACAGCTTAGTGCTGCGCTCACCGAAGGTATCCCTGACGACGAGCTCGCCACCGTCGTAGCTGTTCGGATCACTGAGAAAGAGTGTTGCAGACAGATCGGTCCGGAGTCGGTGCGGCGTACCGGCGATTGGCCGCACAGCTCCATCTATATGCCCACCGTACGACTGACCGTCGCTGTAGCGATTGAAGAGTGGCGGCAACACCTTAAGAGGTAGCGCCGCCGCCGTGAACAGGGCGTTCTTCTCGAGTGCCGTGAGAATCACCTCGCCCAGTTCGCGAGCTATCGGGTTATCGTCAGGCAGTTGCGTATTTCTCTTGACGGCTTGGGACAAATAACCTGCGCTGTGCCGACCATCCGCCCAGGCGGCCTCTTCGAGTGCGTCGCGACAGCGCGCAACCTCCTCGACGGTCAGAACGCCCGGAATTCTGATCAGCATGGCATTGCTAGTAGGTTACGTTCAGCGCAAGCGTCGCCGTGAAACCGGGTCCAGGCACGACGTGCCAGGGATGCAATAGCTCGAAGTAATACTCGTCGGTCAAGTTGGTCAGATTCAGCTTGACCGTGACAGTATCAGAGATCTGATAGCGCCCCATCGCGTCGAAAAGCTGGTAACTGGGCACCGATTTACCGCCGCCGGTATTCTGCGCCAACTGTTCCGATACGTAACGCGCGCCCGCACCAAAGTCCAGGCGCTCAGTGATCCTGTAATTGACCCACGCCGAGAACGAATGCTCGGGTGCGTTGGCCAAGGCCGCGCCGGCCACGGCGCCCGGCGCCGCCTTGACCACTTCGGCGTCCAGATAGGTGTACCCGGAGGATAAGTACAGGCGTTCCGTCAACATCCCATTCACGTCGATGGACAGACCACGAACGCGTTGCTCACCGCCCAAGGTGTTGAAACCGGGATTGCCCGGATCCGGTACCCGTGCATTCGTTTTGGTGATCTCGAACAAAGCACCAGTGAACAACAATCTGCCGTCGTTCAGGTCCGCCTTCAACCCAGCTTCGATGCTGCGATTTTCCTCGGGGTCGAGGAATGCGTTGCCTACGCCCAGGCCGCGACCTGTGGTCAGAAAGGACAAGCTTTGCGCGGACGGATTGAACGATGTACTGCCCGCTAGATAAATGCTCGTATCAAGCGTCGGCTTGTAGACCAGTGCGGCGCGATAGCTGAACACTTCATCGACCTGACCGAACGACTCAGCGCCGCTGACGTCGCCGCTGTTGAATGGCGTCGGAGGCCCTGCGAATCTCTCTGCCTGGTAGTCGGTGTCGAACCGGTCCCACCGGGCGCCGAGAGTGAACTGCCAGTCATTGCCGAGCTTCAATGTGTCGAGCGCGTAGAGGGCCAGAGTTCTCCCGTTGGTATCGGCAGTGAGGCGAGGATCCGTGCTACCGGTGAAAGGAACGCTCGAAACAGGATTGAGAAGGCCCGTCTCCTGGGCACCGATGCCGAATGCAAAGATCGGCTTCGACGCCTCCCGGCTGGCTTCGATACCGGTGACCACGGTGTGCTCTATGCCGCCAGTCTGCAGATCCATTGTGACGGCGGCCTGGCTTGTGAAAAGGGTCTCTTCACTGTCACCCAGAAAGACGTAGCGGAATACGGAGATGTCGGTGAGCGGAGTGGTCGGCGTCAACGGTTGTGTGATGAGGGGTTCGGTGATGCGGCTCTCACGGTCGTAGTCCGCATAGCGAATCTGTGCATCGAGAGTCATTGAGCCGTTGAACGCATGGGTCAAATGGCCGGTCGCGATGTCCGCATCAGTCTCGAGGAAATCACTATCGAAGCCATAAAAGCTGTGCCGCTGCACCGGTGCAGGCTCTCCGTTGAGCCAGGGTAGCCCGTAATCCGGGCGGTCGTCTGATTTCTGTTTCACATAGCTGAGGGTCAGCTGCGTTGCGGAACCGAGCCCGAGCGATAAGCTCGGCGCAATCCCGAATCGCTCGGTCTCTGCACCGTCTCTGTCTGCGACCTCACTCTTATGAGTCAGCAGGTTGAGGCGAAAAGCCGCGCCGTCACCGAGTAGCGGGACCGGTCGATCCATGTCCAGGGTGGCGCGGACGGTTTCGTCAGTGCCGAGGTTCACGCTCAAATCGGTTACCTGCACGAGCGTCGGTTGCTTGGTGACCTGGTTTATCGCCCCGCCGGTGGAACCGCGCCCGAACAGAACAGAAGACGGTCCCAGGAGGACCTCGACCGTTTCGAGGTTAAACGGGTCGCGCGGGTAACTGCCGAAATCCCGGATACCATCCAGGTACATATCGTCCCGCGCGTTGAACCCCCGAATACTGGGGTTGGTGCCCTGCCAGCTGAACTCCCCGGCACCCAGTGTGATTCCAGGTACGTTGCGAAGCGCCTCACTGAGAGACGTGATACCGCGCTCATTGAGGAGCTCGCGAGATAGCGTGGTAATCGATTGTGGGGTGTCGCGGAGGTTCTCGGTCAACTTGGTGAGGGCGCTCTCATCGCGCTGGTAGGGTGTTCTTGAGGGCTCGACGACGCGAACTTCCTCGATTCCGGTGTTTGGATCCTGCTCGGATCCCGCGCCCGAGGGGGCTTGCGCGATTGCCGGATGCGAGCAGGCCAGTCCGAGGCCGGTGCCCATGAGCGCTTGCGCCACGGCCTGGGCTACGGGACTCGCGGCGCCCATTCGTCTGTCCCCTTCGCCGCCGCTCAGCGCGGTCGGCGAGCATCTTTGGTTTCGTTTCCTCATCGGTCTATTGCCATGTTCCGTCGCGACCTCGACTCCACCAACCGTCGCCTTCGACGGTTGCCGGCGTCTACTCTATAGACGCCCTCACCAGCCGTCTCGATCACACCCCTAAAACAGGGCGCGATTGTAGCTAATTGCCCGTACTATGTACCACTCACAGGCACGGCCACAGGATCAGGGCCTCAAAATCGAAATGTATAGTTGAATTTGATGGCCAGATCAGCGATAGCGGACTCGAATCGGTTGTTCAGATCGGCGTCCTGGAGGTTGTGGTTCAAGACGACGAAGCCCTCACGGCCAGCCTCTGGAATCCAGTGCAGCCTTGTGTTGATGCCCATGGTCTCGGTCACGTTGTCGTATTGAACCAAGGTGCTCCACGATATCTTCGCGGAGAAGATTACGTCCGATCTGACTTGTACCAGGCGGGTAGTAAAGTCGCCGCCGGGAAGCTCGACGTCATTGAGGTCATAATCGAGGGTAAACTGGAAATGAGGGCTCGGCCGCCAACCGATGCCAGCGACCATTCGATCGCGCTTGCCGTCGAAGAAATCTCCGGCCCGATAACTGACACTCCCCCATACCGTTCTAGATGCCCCTGAGGAGAGCGAGACCTCCGCTTCGTTGAACGAATACGTACCGGGCGCAACGATCACTTGGTCAGCTCCCTTCTCCCATATTACGAACGGCTCGGTCAACACCTCTTTGGTGGCGTGAGCGCGGAGGTGCCCCCGATCTCTTGTGTTGGATTCGAATTCCAGCGCACGGAGCGTCACGACCTGCGTCTGCAGGCCCCCATTGATCAAATCGACCCGTTCCGCATCGACGGCGCTATAGATCGTCCTAAAGAACCGGCCGGCGACACGCTGGCTGTAGCCGAACTCGAAGGTGTGGTCACGAATGCCCGCTCGGTTGACGAACCCCAGCGCGGGGAAGAAATTTTCCTCGATCTGCTTCATTCCGATGCCGCCCCGGAAGCCGATCGCGTTCGGAGAACGGAGCCGGACGCCATAGGAGGCCTGATCCGTGTCGAGGCCTTCGGTGTCGGATTCCTGATACCAGGCCTCTCCCTGGAGCGAACGCCCCCCGGGTAGACGCGTGTTGTTGTAGATGAAATCGAAGCCCATCACTGAGTTGTCCAGGTTTGATCTGGGATCGCCATCGGTGATGATGATGCCGGCAGAAGATTCCTCGAGCACATTGGCGGTGAGACGCCCGACGAAGATGTCGGTGGCGTTGACGTCTTCAAACTGGTCCTGCCGGATCGCCAGTGCGCCGACGCTCCAAGGCCCGACGCGCCCGGTCAGCTTGGCGCCGGCTTCCAGATCCACGGGCTGCCCTGTCGCACTCAGTCCGATCCGCCGTGAGAAGTAGGGTCGCCCGTTCTCGAGATCGGGCCGCGACAGAGTGCTGCTTCCCGTGAGGCCAAAGCCCAGGCGCTCCCCGATCCTGGCGAAACGAAAGATATCCGCGTCCCGCAGGAAAAATGTGCGCTTCTCCGGAAAAAACAGGCTGAATCGTGTGAGCTCCACCTGGCGGTCGTCCACCTCAGTCGCGGAGAAATCCGTGTTCAGTGTGAGCGCGCCGTTGAGTGATGGCGTGAATTTGTAGAACAGGTCGAGGGAAGGTTCCGCGTCGGTGTCCTCACGGGAGGGGTCGTAGTTCTTCTTGCCCTTCAGAGTCAGGGATGGAACGATGTCGAGTCCCGTCCCCAACTGCAGATCCTGGAATCCGACCGCTTCACCGACGATGCTGGGATCCTGGCTCGAGTTTCTAGAGACCCAGCCGATGCGCTCATCCACACGGCCCAGGTCTCGGGAGAAGTTGATGCCCCAGGTGTCATTCTGGGGATTGAAGGACAGGGTCTTGAACGGAATCGCGAGCTCCGCGGTCCAGCCGTCATCGTCTCTGCTCGCCGCGCCATCCCAGATGCCGTTCCAGTTCCAGTCCTGTCCCGTGGTATCGAAGGAGAGCATTTCCATGCGGATGCCGTTCGGGTTGAGCTGGAACCGGTAGCCGTTACGATTGTCGTTGAAGGGCGCGAGGATCACCGACAGGAAGTCATCGCCAAAGAATGAAGCGCCCTGCCTGAGGACGTTCGCGTTCATCGCTTCTGCCTGGGAGTCGAACATCCGTGCGCCGATGTAGAGCGCGTCGTCGTCGTAGTAGATGCGGATCCGCGTCGGCTCCGTCGGCTCCGCGTACTCGATGGGCACCATCTGGTGCAGGTCGGCAATCAGGGTCGCCCGCTGCCACTCAGCTTCGTCCAGTTGTCCATCGATGACCGGCGCGGTTCCTCGACCGATCGATACCGACTTGGTGCCCGTCTCCAAGGACAGAGTCTCCTGTGCGAGGGCTTGTGCGCAGAGCCCCAGCAGGGGAACGCCGACAACCGCCCGCCGCAGCGCTTTTCCCCGCATTGATCGGACGATCTTCTTCATCCCGCGTCTTTCATCCGGCCGGCCAGCCGTCTCCCCCCGGGCAGCGCACGATTGTGCAGCAAGACCCCCGGCATTGCAGCCTCGGGCGCGCCCCGGTCCCCGGCTTTCCTGAGCGAGGACAGAACTGCGACGCCAGCTTCCCCCGGATCGGCGAGATCGAAAATCGGCATGTCTTAATATCGTCACGTGCGCAGGATAGCCTTCTCAAGGTAGAAGATCTCATGGAGGAGACGTCATGATCTCTCAAATACAAGCCACGAGTCATCGACGGCGAAGCCGTCGAGGTCGCAGGCGTTCGCAACCGGATCACATTCGTGATGGATCGGTCTTAGCGAGAAACGCCTTCCGAGGTAGCTTTGCCGATGTCGGCTCGCTTCGAGACTCGTCTCGGTACGTGAAAATACGGATTCTGCCGGCCCTCGAGCCGTGCCAAATTGATGTTTGGTGCGCATCAATCGGAGCCCCGGGGTAATGACCGTCAAAGTCGAAGAGCTCATGAGCCAGTCCGTCGTCACGACGGAGCCGCACAAGAGCATTGATCATGTACGAGCCAAGATGGGCAAGGGCAAGATCGGCTCTATCCCGGTTGTCAATACCGACGGCGAGCCCGTGGGGATCGTTTCATCAACGGACCTGGTATCGGAACTCAACGGCAGCTCTCCGATCAGTACCCTGATGACCGAAAAGGTCTATACGGTCCCCCAATATGAAGACGTGAGCATCGCCGCTCGCGTCATGCGGAATCACCGAATACATCGGGTGGTCGTGACTCACGAGAAAAAGGTCGTCGGCATCCTGAGCGCGTTCGATCTACTCAAACTCGTGGAGGAGCACCGCTACGTGGCCAAGAATCCGCCGACCAGCTCTAAACGGAAGGGGTCGAAACGGCAGTAGCGGCGCCAGGACATCCGAGGCCCCGACGGGCGGGAGGCTTCAGTATTGCATTTCCGAAACGAAATCTACGATCGCACTGATTCTGGCCTGGACACGCTGCTCGATGTCGGGGTCATCGGTGCCTTCCCAGCTGAAGACATCACCCCAGACGGGCATCCGCCGATCGCCATGGGCGGAGACCACCGTTCGTCCATCCACGTACTCTCTTACGGCGTCGGCTGGAAAGATGCCATTGCTTCGTTCACTCAGGAGTCGCAGGTTAGGTACCTGGGTCGCCATGACGGCAGCAACCGGCCCATCACCCTCGCCATTCGCTCCGTGGCACGAAGCGCAGTAGTTCGAGTAGAGGTAAGCACCGGAGAACTCCTCAGCGGGATCGATGGTGCAACCGACGAGCGTAACCGATAGTATCAGCAGGTGAAGCGGCATTCTCATGCACAATAGTGTACCGTTTCTTTACCGAGTAATCTGTAGCGAACGGGTGAATGGGAAGATGAGCCTCCAAAGAAGACAAGGTCGGGTCCGGTTGGTGTGGGCAGCGGGGCTTTTGCTCGCTGCGCTCAGCCCGATGCCGGGGTTTGCTCAGGGCCAGCCGGGCACGTTTGGACTCGAGGACTTGAGCGGTGCTGAGCTCTACCAACGCTTCTGCGCAAGCTGTCATGGAGAATCCGGCCGCGGCGATGGTCCCGTCGCGCGTACCCTGGTCGCGGCCGTGCCGGATCTGACTCAGATACGCCGCCGCTACAATGACATATTTCCCAGCGAGGAACTGCGGGCGATTGTCGATGGCCGCAATCTCGTAACAGCCCACGGAACACGTGCCATGCCGGTCTGGGGCTATGAGTTCTGGTGGGAAGAAGGGGCGGATGTGGAGGCCGAGGCAGCCGCCCGGAACATGATCGACAGGCTGCTGACTTATCTTCGTTCCATACAAAGCGATTTCTAAGCTAGTGGGTTGGAAGCCGCTTTTGGGCGATCTTCAGGCTTCGAAAAAAAACTGGCAGCGCGCAGGTTCACACGGGCGGAGCATTCCACCGCTTCTGGCGAAGATCGGCTGGTTCGAAGATCTTTTCGCTATCGTCGAGCTTGCTCCCAAACCACGGGCCGCAGGCCCGTGGATTCGATAACGGAGGCAACGGCCTCGGAGGACAGAAACTCGAGGAGTCTCTGCGCGGCTTCCGGATTTTCAGCCCGCCCCATGATGCCCGCAGAGAATGTCGATGGCCGCTGCAACTCATCGGGTATCGTGCCGGCCAAATCCGCGCCTTCGATCGGCAGAATCGCGCTGATCTGCTGAAACCCGATTTCGACTTCGCCACGGGCGACGACGCTCGCCACGCGTTCGGTCACAATACGTTTTGTCTTGTCCTTGATCGCTTCCCATATTCCGAGCTCGGGGAACACGACCGTGGAGAGGTACGTGCCGCTGACACTGGCCGAATAGCCGATGGACTCCGCGGCCAGCAGTGTCTCGATGAGTGCTTCCCGGGTACTGATATCCGGTTTCGGAGCTCCGCTTCGCACGGCCATGCCGACGATCGAGCGAACCAGGTCGATACGGCTCGCGGGCAGGATGTGGCCTGCCTCGGTCAGCTCATCGAGCGGCGGTCTGTTGAGAATCAAGACGTCCGCCGTCTCGCCGCGCGCCAGGCGAACGGGGATGGATTCCGGACCGCCCCCCATGGAGGAGCCGTATTCGGTGAGCACCTCGATTCCGGTGGCCTCCTCGAAGATCGGGCCGAGGATGTTGAATGCTGCGGTGAAGCCGCCGGAAGTGATCACCTTGACCCGCTCGGGCTCATCCAGAGCCACCGGGATCAATCCGGTGGATTCAATGACGGCTGCGGCCGCCTCAGAGGACAGAAACTCGACGAGTCTCCGCGCGTTCTGCGGATTCGCCATCTGCTCGGTCATGACGACGAGGACCGTCGACACCTGTTGTATCTCGTCGGGTATCGGGCCGGCGTAATCCGCGCCCTCGATCGGTAGGATCTCGCTCCTCGCCTGGAACCCGATCTCGACCTCGCCGCGGGCGACGACGGTTGCGACTCGCTCGCCCACGACGCGCGTCGTCTTGTCCTGGATCTCATCCCATATGCCGAGTTCGGGGAAGACGACCGTGGAGAGATACGTGCCGCTGACACTGGCGGAGTAGCCGACGGACTCCGCGGCCAGCACGGTGTCGATGAACGCCTCCATGGTACTGATGTCCGGTTTTGGCGCACCGCTGCGCACGGCCATGCCGACGACGGTGCGCGCAAGGTCCACTCGGGTCGAGGGTCGTACGCGGCCGCTAGCGACGATGTTGTCGAACGCCCGCCCGTTGAAAATCAGCAGATCCGAGGTCTCGCCGCGCGCCAGACGAACCGGTATGGACTCCGGCCCGCCGCCCATCGAGGAGCCGTACTCGGTGATCACCTCAATGCCCGTGGCCTGTTCGAAGATAGGGCCGAGGATGTCGAAAGCTGCCGTGAAACCACCGGAGGTGATTACTTTGACCTGCTGGCTTTCGGGCGAGTCCTGCGCGGAACTCTGGCATGCAATGCCAAGGAGCACTGTCAGGAAAAACGAAGCAAATGGAGGTGACTTTTTCATTGGTTATCTCATGTCTGCGGCTTTCCGGGAGAACCCCATCGGAATTCGCTGATCTGGTCTCAATACGACATCCGGACTCAGGCCCGATTTTACCCAGTTCAGGGACCCAGGAGGCTCCGAATCGTCGGAAATTGCCCCGGACCAGCGCCCCAAAACCGGTGCTCGGAGGGCGGTTGGGGCCGCAACATCAAGGAAGCCTGTAACCTGCTGACCCGCTGATTCGAGGCTTCGGCTGCTCATCGATAACGGGCGGCCGTAATGAACTGGCCGAACGATTCGCACCAGACGATGACCGTGTCGTAGGCGCCTGGATCGATGGACTCCGGCACGGGAACGATGAAGTTCTCGAACGTCTTTACGTCACCAACGAGAGCCATTTCAGGCTTGAGCTGCGCAAAGTCTGCCTCGGTCTCGACAAACTCGGGTGAAAGGTACACTTTGTAGTCCGGTCCCGGCGAGACCGCTCCCTGCAGCGCGATAGCCTCGCGCCCGACGTAGATGTCACCCTCGCCCCAATGCAGGGCATCGCTGTCTTCCAGGTCACGACGGAACTGACCCGAGTACTGCGCGACGTCGGCCAACGCTCGAATGTCCGAAGCCCCAGGGGCGGGTGGTGCGATAAGGATGGGTAGCGCGTAGATGCCAGCGCCGAACCCTGCCAGCGCGATGGCGAGGTGGGAAGCCAAAAGGAGAAATAGCTTCTTCATATCGTGCGTGTCGTCGCCGCTGGTGCGACAGCCGGGCTATGGCTCCAGCGTGCACTCGTACGGCTGCACCTCGATGCCAGGACGGTAGCGCCAGACATGATACCGGTCCGCCGTGACAGGCTCGGTGAAGGTCCCTGGATCACTCGCCGTGAAGCCGTAGATCAGCTCTCCCCGGTCGCGGTGGAACGTGAACCGTTCGACGAGCTGCATCGACTCGGACTGGGGGGCCGCGACGATTCCGCGTACCTTGAAATAGGGCCAGCCGATCCGTGTCGTCGTCACCACCAGGACGTTCCCTTCCCAGCGGCCCACCGAATACCCCAGAGGGGAGAGCGGCTGGCCCGCCGGGTCGGCGTTCGGGTTCATGTGGATGATCCGCTCGTTGTCGTCGGACTCGATCATCATCCGGATATTGCCATCCTCGAGCTGGGTGAGCTCGATGGGATGAGGGCCGATGTATGTCATGGCCTCCGGCATGCCGGGAGAGACACAGCCCAGCACGGGATCGTCGTCAGGATCGAACGCCTCATAGGCCGCACGGGCCGAAGCCGTGAAAGGTGGATCCTCGGAAAACGCGGGTGTGTTGGTCTCCGATGTGGTCCACACACGAAAGATGTCATCAACGGGGGCTTCGAATTCGTCGGCTCGACCCCGAGCGGCATATCGATTACCCACCACCTCGTCCGTCCACCTCGGCTCCCTCGATAGAAGCATCACGATCTCTCTGTCGTCGGGCAGCAGGAGGTTGGTTAGCAGGAAACCGCCGGGTCGTCGGGAAGATGGAAGCCCCGCGACCGTGACGACCTGTCCGACCTGAACGATGTCCCGGGGGATCCCAGCTCGATCGAGACTATTCATGTCCTGAGATTCCATTTCCCAGATCTGCTCATTGCCGTCTTCGGTCTCTACACGCAGCGCAATTCGCACATGGGGATTCCGCCACTGAACCCGGACCACCTCTCCAGTCAATTCGAGGGGATCGGCCCTGTACTCGGCAGTGGAGTGATGCCCGAACGCCGACGAAGCGATGAGACAGGCGCAGAGAGCCAGGCTGATACCCTTCATTCTCTTCCCCTCTTTTCTATTCTTCTCTAACAGCCGCCGTTTTTCACTCTATTCGAGGGTGAAACGTCTGGCGTTCTCCGGGTCGCAGTCAAATCCCAACATTTCAAAGTGCGGTGCGTAGTGCCATACGACGGTGCCGGCAAAAGGCTCCCTGAGATACTCGGGGTCCTCCAGCGTGAAGTCAATGACGAGCCGTGTGCCGTCTTCGCTCAACGCGAAACGCTCCACGACATGTTTCTCCAGGCCGGAGCTGACCCCGCTGCCAATGACGGGTGATCGATGGGGTTCGAACAGCGTGGTATCCACGACCAGCACGTCACCCTCCCACCTTCCGATGGAGTGGCCCTGGTTACGGCGTTCACCATTCTCGGGATGGCCGCGTCCGTCCGTATAGATGGTACGCTCTACGTTGAAGCGTTCATTTCGAATGACGATTGAGTCTTCACGCAGCATGATCTCATTTAGATTGGGTGAGATGAGGCTCGCCGGCGGGGGTATGGGGATGCACCGCGCCTGCGGGCTGTCCGAAGCCACCTCGTATTCGGCTCTCGACGCGACGCCTTTCTCGGTCAAAGCGACATCAGCCCAGGCAGCGTAAAAGGCGCGGAAATCCGAGTAACCGAGCTCCCAGACCCCCGATATGTCCGAAGCGCTGGCGCGCGACTCTGTGTCATCGGCCCGTCGCAGGAAATATGAGCGCGCCGCCAGAACCTCTTCGTCGCTCTTCGCTATCGAGACCAACAGCGCATGTCTTTCCCCCGTGCGCTTGTCCGGGTTTGCTCGAACCGACACCTGATCTCCGGGCACCAACGAGTCCGACGTCCAGCCGCTGCGAGTCAGGATTGGTGTCGCATCCGTTTCGATCTCCCATTCGACCGTTTCGCCGAAATCATCCTGAGTCTCCACGTAGATATAGACGTGTGGGTTGGTCCAGCTGAACCGAGTGACCGTACCCCGAAACGCCACCACCGATGCGGTGTCGAAAATAGTGGCGCTATGATGACCCGAGGCCGGCGACACGCCGATCATCGTCATCGCCATCAGGCCAGCGTAGATTGTTCGCAAAACGTCCACCTCCGGGGTCCTGGGCCTGCCGCGGAACTCGCTGGGGTCGCCTCAGCAGGCTTTCCGGGCCAGCTTATCGAAAAATAACCGTTCTCGCAGGGTATTCCCGCGGCCCCGCTCCGGCGTCGGTCCGCATAAGAATAGTAATCCGACGGCGGATGGACAAGAAGAAGACGCCAGAGACAAGCCAGGAATCGCCGAATCCCATTGCTCCCGTCGACGGCGAAGCGAGCCGGGATGCGGCGTCTCTAACCGATTTCATCGACCTAATGAACCGCATCGCCTTTGCGCGCACCCTGGCGCGAACGGCCGGCCACGAGGTCGAGCGGGCTTCCAGCTAGATTCTGCGCTTTCGGGGCCGGTATCGTCCGGCAGACGCCAAAGATCGACCCCCCCTGAGCGCGGTGTCGGCGGCTCCCCGCCCGAGGTTACGGAAACCCGATCAGGCGCCCTCCCAGCGCGACGCCGATCCAGAGTGACATCGAGACGAACGCAACCAGCCTGCTCGCGGCCGCGGTGCGCTCATGATCCATCACAACGCGGCGGTGAATCGTGAACGTAAAGATGAGCACGCCGGTTAGACATGCCAGCTTCACCCAGAAGGGGGCGAGGTAGTAGTACTTCGTCGCAAAACAGAGGAACAACAGCAACCCCGTGGTGAGATTGATTGCGATACCGGTGAGCAGAAGAGGTTCGGTGTCGCGTGCCAGCTCTGCCGTAGGCTGGCGCGAAAGGCCGAACCCCAGCAGATGCAGATCAACGACGAGCACCGCGCCGCCGATCATGACCAGCCCGAAGAGGTGAAGCGTTGCGATGGCGGGAAAGAGCCATGGGGAGCCGCGCATCTCGACGAGCAAGGGCAGGTACTCGAGCCAGTAAAAGAGCTCCAGCAACGACATCAGTCAAACCAGTACTGTTGATAAGGGATCATTCGCCCCGCCGCGATGATGGCGGCCCACAACACCACCGCGGCCGCGCCCGCAAATCTGACTTGTCTTGGCGGCACAGGATCGAGATCCCATTCAGAGATGTTGCGATAAACGGTCTTGGAGAACACCCATACGTTGATGCCCGCCAGGACCAGCATCCCCATCTTGGCGCGAAAGAACAGATTCCCGTACTTGTCCAACGGCGCTGCATAGAACATGAGCAGGCCCGAGACGACCATCACCAGGAAGCCTGCAATGCTCCAGGGGAGAAGTCGCGCCATCACCTCGGAGGCGGGGACTCGGCGCATCGTCGCGCCAACAAGACGCAGGTCCACAATCAGCGCCGTGCCGACAAAAACGCACAAGGTCAGGACGTGAACCGTCAGGACGACGAGATACAGGTATCGAGATTCGTGGAGCGCGATGCTCCCTGACGTCGCCGCCAGCCATTCCATGAAGTTAAGCGCTGACATGCTTTCGACGACGTGAGTTCACGCCTCAGGAGGAACGCAATCCGCGCGGATCAACCCGGGATCAAAAGTCCCGGGTTGAATCGCTGCCGGACGGTCAAAGAAGATTAGTTATTCGGGCGCGGATTACCGTCGGCGCCTGGCGCAGACCCGCCCATGAAAATCTTGCGTCCGTCGAGATACTCGAAGAAAACGGCAACGCCCTTGTTCTCGCCGCTCTTCGCCTGATAAGCGAAGACCTTGATCTCAGATCCGACAGGCAGGGTGTCCTTACTGAGTCCGTTGCGGAAAAGATTGACGGGAGGACCTCCCTCGAAACCCCAGTTCGTGACCGTGCCGTCATCGTTCGTCACGTCCACCCAGAGCCAGGAGTGAGGGTTCGTCAACTCCACCTTGGTGACCACGCCCTCCATGTTCAGGGGGCTGTTCTCGTCATAGGCGGCCGCGAACGAATGATGTGCCAGCGCCGGCAAAGACCCCAGCAGTGACATCGTGCCAATGACGCTCAGGACCCGTCCGATAGTTCTCTTCATGGGCCTTTCCTCTCCTCTATCGTTGCTCGGCTTGTTGAGCCGCTTGAAATTCCGCCGCTCGGGCTCTCGCCCCTCTTACGACGTTGATAATGCCATAGTTTTGCTCGTGGCAGGCGAATTCGAACAGTCCCGGCGGGTCCATCATGGGCCACGGGACCTCTACGCTCCATGGAGCCTCCCAGGTGGTAGGGTCCGTCATCGTGGCTTCGTAGAGGAGCGTATCGGCAGCGACCCGGGTGAAACGCTCCACGAGCTGCAAACCGCCAACGGAGCCGTTCCATTTGCGTCCTTCGTGGAAGTTCGTCGTCTCCACCACCAGGGTGTCGTCTTCCCAGTGGGCACGGGAATCGCCCAGGTAGCTGCGGACCGCTGCCGGCGCGTGTGCCGACCCGTCCAGGTGGAAGATGCGTACGTCGCTGTTGGCCTGGGTGATGAGAACGATGTAATCGGGCGTCTGAATGAGTTGCGACTCGCCGGTATTCTGCAGGAAGGGCACCCGCGGCGGTCCCTGGTTTCCCTGAATGCAGCGCTCGTAGAGGCCCCGGGACTCCAGCGTGTGGCCCCGTGCCTGCTGCTGGCGCCTCGCCTGGCCCTCTGGCGTCAGGGGGGGAATCCGCCCGCTCGGCGGATCCACGATCAGCGAGGTTCGCCGATTCGGCCGGATCGGGCTCTGCCAGTTGTCCATCCCGAACTCGGTCCAGTCGTAGTGCACGGTGGCCGGATCCACCGAGGCGTCCCGGGTCGCCCATTGGACGAACGCCGTGACCGCCTCCTCCCGCGAGTACAGGGCCTTGCCGGCGATCTCGGCCGGGCGTTCCAACGGGACGTAGGCCACGTTCAGCCAGTAGCCAGCCAGATCCGGGTCGCCCCAGGGGGTCCGGGGCGAGGCCTGGCGGGGCTCGGTCGGGTCCCACATACGCTGAGTGGCATCCGCCATGAACGCCTCCGCCTCGTCCTTGAAGTAAGCGTAAGTCGATTCAGAGGTGTGCGGTGATGCGGCCCTGGCGGCCTCCACGGTGTCCTCCGCCCCTCTGTTGACCAGGGCCGAGGGCGGTGGAGATTGGCCCGCCGCGGACGCTACCACCAGCACTGCTATTGCGATCGAAGATATCGCTGAGCCTGACGCAGCCCAAGCCTGCCCCAGCAACTTGTTAACCATCACGCACTCCTACTCATCGAGTGGCACTTCTTCCTCATAGAATCCAAGCGGCCTGTACATCATGGGCTCCACGATCGGCACGCAATTGAACTCCTTCAGCTCCGCATTCTCTTCCACGTGCCGATAGAGCATGAAGCTCATGTTCCAGGGCCGCGTGAACACATTCGGATCCTCGATCGTCGCCTCATATCTCATGTGGTAGGGACTGACGGGGGTCCACCGCTCGACGACGTGCAGGGCATCGCTGGTGAAATTCCCTTCCCGGTCCAACCAGAGGTGCTCGTTGAAGCCCTGGACGTCCACGACCAGTGTGTTCCCTTCCCAGTGTCCGTTGGACGTCCCCATCCAGGAGGCATCCAGCGCCGGTCGATCCTCGTCCATATAGATCGTGCGGTAGGCGCCCTTGTACTCGTACACGATGATGATCTGCTCGGGAGTCTGAAAGATCTGGAACGGGTATGGCATGTAGTTGGCGCGCGGCACGCCCGCCCGGAAACACTGGATCTCCGGGTCGCCGGTGTCGAAGCGGCTGGGGTCGTTGGTGACGTTCACGACCGCGCGGTTCTCGTAGTTCCTTTGCTGCTCGGCCACGGCCCACTCCTGATACGGCAGCTCGTTGCCCTCGACGATGCCGAACCCCGCTCGCCCTGCGCCCCAGGCGCCCAGCTGCTCCGCGAAGGGTCCAGGCTGCACCGGGTGAGAGAGGATGTTCCAGTTCGCCGTGGTGAACGATTGCCAGATGCCGCTCAAGTCAGGCGTCCCATGCTCCGTGCGGGCCGGCGTGTAGGCTTCCTGGGCCACGCCCGACGCGGCAAAAAGGGTGATCACCGCCACCATGCTTAGTTTTATCAAGTCTTTCAAGGTACTCACTCCCCGGCTGATTCACGCCGCTTCGAGCGTGTCGATACAATTCATCGGCGCACACATCAGGTCCGCAACCCCGGAGAATAGCCCATACCATCCGAAGCAGGTGATTCCCTCCGCGGGTTCGCGTCTGAAGCTACTGGTCTCCGCCAGGAGGAATCGTGTCGGTGGCTGTCTCATTCCCTCATGTTCTAGTTCTGCAGGGGGCCGACGGCGCCGCGATGTGCACCATATTAGAGCATATCTGGGTCGAATTTCGCCCCTCGGGGATTCTGCCCGGGACTATTCGGCGTCTCTCGCCGCCTCCAGGTAGGCGTAGCACTCGTATTCCAGGATCTGTGCATCGCTTTCCTGGCGCCGGTAGAGCGGCATGGCGATGGTCCAGGGCCTGGAGAAGACCCGGGGGTCCTCGATCGTCGCCTCGTAGCGCATGTGATCCGGACCGGTGAGCGTATAGCGCTCGATCACGTGGAGGTCTTCGCTGTGGTAGTTCCCCGAGCGATCGAACCAGGTCTGATCCGTGAAGTGGATGACATCGACGACCAGGGTATCGCCCTCCCAGCGCGCCCGGGAGTCCCCCATCCACCACTGGATCGGCCCCGGTGGATGCTCGCTGTCGAGATAGATATTCCGGAAGGTGTGCACGTACTCATAGAGGATCGTGACCTGCCGTGCCGTCTGCATGATCTGGAACGGGTAGGGCATGTAGGTAATCCGCGGCACGCCCACCATGAAGCACTTGGCTTCCGGGTCTTCGGTCAGGCGATTCGCGTAGTTCTCCTCCCGTTTGGCCAAAGCGGCGGGGAGGTAGGGCAATTCGTTTCCCTCGACGATGGATTGTCCTGCAGGGATGCCGAGCTCCGCAGGATGGTCCTGGATATTCCACACGGCGGTGTTCACGGCCTGCCAGATGCCCCTGAGATCAGGGCGACCGTCGGCCATGCGTGGCAAGTCCTGGGCCGAACCCGAAAGCGGCATTAACAGGGCAGCCGCAGCGGCCGCAGCGATGCGCAGCCGGAGAATAGCCCATACCATATCTAGCGTTCCCCGGGCGCGTTGCCGCCGAACAGCGTCCTGCCGTCAGAGAGCTTGGTCTCGCCACCGTACAACTCATAGGAGCCGTCCCTGGCGGGATACCCGCTCACCGTGATCTCTGCGCCGACGGGCAGGTCGTTGGCTCGCCAGCCCCGCCGCATCAGATTGTTCGCACTGGTGAACCATGCCGTCCAGGACTGCGTCTCGCCGTTCGCTCCCTCCACCTCGAAGAACATCCTCGCGTGTGGATTGATGAATTCCATTTCCTTGATGATCCCCGTGACCGTAACGCTTGTATCCAGGTCGAACCCGGCCGCAACCGAATGGTGCGCGCGAACGGCCGAGGCCACGATCAGCATGGCGGCAGCGCAGCCAAGCACTTCTAACACGCGTCGCATAGGTTTCATCGTTGTGATCGCTCCCATTCCGCCTTGAGCGCTCGCGCTTCCATAGCCGTGATGCCGGGGTAGACCCGGTAGCCGTTATTGCGGAAGAGTCGCATTGGATCCTCATTGGTCTCGAAGCAAGCCTCTTCCCAGATCTCTGGGTTCTCATCCGTATCTCGCCTGAAGGCGAACGCGATGGTGAACGGTCGGGTATACACGTTCGGGTCGTCGAAGGTTGCCGAGTAGTGAATCGTGTTCTCGTCCACGAGCGTCATACGTTCGACGATGCGGGCTTCCTCGGTAATGAAACGGCCGCGCTGGTCCAGCAGGTATTTTGCGTTGTGATTCGGTGACTCGATGACCAGTGTGTTCCCGTCCCAGCGGCCACGCGGGTCACCGTTCCACATGGGTATATCACCAATGTGTGGGCGCCCGTCGAGTGGAATAATTCGATAGGGGTGCGCGGTGAGCTGTTCGCCCACCATCACGAGGTTCTCGTTATCCTGGAGGAACTGAAACCGGCTGGTCATGTACATCGTGCCGGCCGGGCCCGCGAGAATGCAGGCAGCGTTGTGGTGCAGGTACGTTTCGTTGTTCTCCCTGCTCTTTTCCACCGCCCAGGGCTGCATCGGAAGCACGCCGTCCGGCGGGTCCACGATGGCGCTGGGGCCGCCGAAATCATCGGGCGTCACCGGATGCGCCTCGAGGTCTTCGAAAGCCCAGGTTCGCCGGCGCCAGTAGCCCCTGAAGTCGGGCCGACCGTCCAGAGTTCGTGCGGGGCGCCCGGACAGCGTCGCCTCCAGGGCACATGCGTGAAAAACGGCATGATGATTGTCCTGGCAGACGGAGTCTTCGTAACGGCCGAGACCGGCGCCCTGACCGGCGGCCGGCCGGGTGGCGAGTAACCCTGCGATCGCCAGGACCGCAAGAGCGGCCGTGGTCATCGTTGGGCTTGTGTAGCGATCGTCCAATGGGAATCTCCGCCGACGCTCGAACAGAGGCTACACGCGATAGTCAACTGGAAGCAAGACCGCACTCTATATTAAAGAGACGCGGGCGGAATACAAATCCTTCGTTTCACGTTCGTGGAAGCGTCAGCCATTAATTCGACGGAGAGACATCGAACGTCTTCTCGAAGGATTAATCATTCTTGCGCGTCGACATCCCTGTAAGTGAAACAAATTTGTACAGGGAGCTGGTTGAATGAAGACGATGATGCACAAAGTGCCACTCTTATCCGTGGCGATGGTTATTACCGTACTCGTACTGACGGCGCCATTGAGTTGGGCGGACGAACACGACGAGGAGCCATTGCCGGTAGGCAGGCTTTTCTTCCAGCTCAATGACACCGACGAGGATCTCGGTTTTCACCTCCTGGTGGATGGAGAGCCGTGGAAGACGCTCGAGATCGACGATCCGAGAGACAGGAGAATTCTCCTTACCAATCTGCAGGGTAGGCTGAGACGCCAGGGCCTCACCGAGTTCAAGTTCGAGAGCGCCGAGCCCAACTTCGAAGAGTTTTCCGCCGAGCGGTTCTTCCGCCGTTTCCCCGAGGGAGAGTACGACATCGAGGCCAGGCGTCTCGATGGCGGGGAATACGAGACCACGGCCGTGATCTCTCATGTCCTGCCCGCCCCACCGGGCGGACTGAGTGTGGACGGGACGCTGATACCCGAGGATTGCGAGGCCGATCCGGTTACGGTTAGCGCCAACGAGGCGCCGCTGATCAGCTGGGAGGCGGTGACGATGTCGCACCCGGAGATCGGGACGCTGCCCGCGGCGGGCATCGGCATCGTCCGCTACGAAGTGTCGGTCGAACGCGATGAGGTCGTGGACGAAGTAACCGAGATGGTGGTCAAGCCGTTTCTGACGCTGGAGGCAAATCTGGAAGTGCTGACCGAGCCTGTCACACAATTCCAGGTGCCGTCCGGCGTCCTGTTCCCAGGCGATGAGGTCAAGTTCCAGATACTCGTCCAGGCTGTGAACGGAAACGAGACCTCGTCCGAGAGTTGCTTCGTGGTGGGTGGGGCCAGCTAGTGGAGCTGTCACGACTCCCGCGCCGTAGGCGGGGTCCGCTCGCTTGTGGTTCTCCCCGGAGGCACGAGCCTGGCGGGCCCCGCCCTCTGCCGTTCAAAACGTTGGCCCGGCGTTTCGCGGCCCTGCTCCTGGCCGTCGCCCTGCAGGGCGACGGCCAGGCGACCGAAGTCAACCAGGGGAAGGCAGCCCCCGGAGGCGAGACGTCGCCGGAAACCCGGAAGGGGCTTCGAGTCGAGTTCAGCGGTGGGCTCTTGAGTGTCGAGGCCGATGACGTGGTCTTGCAGGAGCTGCTCGAGGAGGTCGCCCACCAGAGCGGGCTCGTACTGTCATTCCGTGAGGCGGCCACGGGACGCGTGACCTCGAGCTTCGACGACGTCGAGCTCCCGGCTGCGATCGCCCGATTGCTGCACGGCTCGAGTTACGCGCTGCAGTATGCGCCCGGAGACCCGGGCACCTCGGCGCGGAGGCTTTGGCTCTTCACCAGCGGCGGGAGTCCGGAAGGGGTCCAGACCGTTATCGAGGGGTCAGTCACTGCGCGGGGTGCTCCTCTGGACGATGCCGCGGCCATGAGGTTGGAGTCCGTAGCGGCTTTGGCGGAGCAGGAAACCGATCCGTTCGCCTTCGCCCTGGCATCTGCCATCGTGGACGCAAGCCCGGCCGTGCGATACGAGGCGGTCTACGCGCTCGGTGAGATCGGTGGTGAGGTCAGCCCTCGGCTCCTTCAGCAGGCCCTGCTGGATGCCGATGCCGATATCCGTGCGGCGGCCGTCGACGCGCTTGCCGAGGTCGGCGGCGAGCAGTCCGCGAACGTGCTGGCGAACGTTTTGAGCGATCCGGATCCCGCGCTCCGTGAGAACGCGGTCTATGCGCTGGGGGAGATCGGAGGGGAGCGCGCTGCCGACCTGCTCCGGCAGGCATCCACGGATCCCGATGAATTCGTGCGCGAGGCCGCCGCCGATATGCTGCGCGAGGTGGGGGATGAGGGCTAGTTGCGCGCCTTTTGAATGCCGGAGGCCGCTTCCGTCGCGACCAGTCGATCGGGCTGGACCAGGGTCACCTCCCTGCCGAACGCCGAGACGAACGCGACCCGGTAGCCGACGCGTCTCAGTCGGCGGACCATTTCCCGGGTCCGCTCTTTGCCAATCGTGGCGAAACGATGGTGAAACTCAACGAGGATCTGAGTCGGGTAGATCTCACTCTCGAGGAGATCCGAGAGTGCCTCATACTCGGCCCCTTCGACATCCATCTTCAGCACGTCGATGGCGTCGTGCCCGAGATCTTTTATGACCGTCGACAATCGCTTTGCCTCCACCGCAATTCCATCGCTAACAGAGGCTGCTTCGGGCACGAGCGTGTACATATCGCCTGAAGTCGCGCCGTCTCCCCGCACCCGGGGGTAGAGTGTGAGTGTCTCGTCGCGGCCTGCGAGCGCCCAGGGATGGAAGTGGAAGTCAGCCGGCGCCTCCTGGTCTCTCATCCAGGACGCTACGGACGGAGTCGGATCGAAGGCGTGGACTTCCGTATGGAACGCCTCGGTCAGCGCACGCTCGAACTCGATGCTGCGACCCACGCCGAATGAATAGATCCTGGACTTTTTTCCCAGCAGCGGGGCTGAGCAGAGCGCCCAGTCCTCGTGCTTGAACAGAGCAGGACGAATCTCCGGCCGCAACCACAACTCTTTTCCTGCAACTCGCTTCAGGAATACTTTCGCGCGTACATACGCCAGTGATGTCCTCACTCGATGGCTGAGTGCCGACCTTTTGAATCGATCTCTGAGATCGTTACAGGATGAGGATTTCGCCCGGGCCATAACCCAACTCTCAAGATGAGTGCATCGCTCGTCGCAGCCTACCAGCATTCCCCGGCGCGCGAGTCCTTCGGTGCGATTCGGATATCGACCGACTCCCTGTGAGCGTCCTGGCGTCGTGTCCAGGGACGCGCGAGAATCTTGGCGTCGCTCGGGGGATCCCTCAGAACCATAGCCGCACGCCCGCGACGAGCCGCGTGTCGTTCGCATCCGCGCCCGCCGCCCGGGCGAAGTCGGCTGTCGCGCCGAATTTCCGTGCGAGCAGGATGCCGATGTACGGGGCAACTTCGCGCCGGATCTCGTAGCGCAGACGGAGCCCCGCCTCGGCGCTCGAGAATCCCGAACCGATACCCCGTTGCGCGTCGTCCTCGGCATACCAGTTCAGCTCGAGCAGCGGCTGCAGAATCCACCGGGATGTGATCAAGAGTTCATATTCCGCCTCGAATCGGGCCGCGGCCTGGCCCGATTCGCCGATGAACGCCGTCGCTTCCAACTCGAAGTGATACGGGGCCAGGCCCTGGATGCCAAAGGCCGCCCAGCTCTGATCGGGGTTCGGGCGAAGATCCTGGCGCACGCCGGCCACGAAATCCCACCAGCGGGCGAAGCTGCGGCCCCATAGGAGCTGGAGCTCGGCGTGCTCCGTCGTCCCCGACCGGCTCTCACCCTCGCTGCGAATCCAGAGCTTATTGAGGTCTCGTCCGGCCCATCCCTTGAGATCCCAGCTCAGTATCTCGCTGCCCTGCGCCTCCTGAGCCTCGAGCTGATCGAAGAGCATGAAGGTG
>Ga0224508_10000993_pt1 | contig 26098 bp, 33 predicted proteins | sample SF_Jan12_sed_USG_4_FD_170157 | JGI IMG/M metagenome (GOLD analysis project Ga0224508, IMG submission 170157) | Sediment microbial communities from San Francisco Bay, California, United States - SF_Jan12_sed_USGS_21 | ecosystem: Environmental > Aquatic > Marine > Sediment | place: USA... | reverse complement strand
CACAACAACGAAGAAACCCTTGATTTATGTCAATGTATTCCCTGACAGCAACAAACCATCTTTTCCGGGATACCGACCTAATTAAAGGGAAAACAGCAGAAAACAGGATATTTCCGGGCGGCGGAGACTGTTTGCCAGCCCCATCTACGTGGCCTTGCAGAAATACCGCCCAGCCCCTGCCACTCGGTACGGCAAGACTGGCCATAAGATAGCCAATCCGTAGCTTTACGTGTGTGCTCAAGAGATTGCCAACTCATGGCACAATCATGGTGCAATGTTCGGTTCGACGCACAACGGACACGGCTGAATGGGTACCCTAGGTTGACGGAGTCAGAGTCACAACTTAGAAAAGCTGTTTTGTAATTAACTCAACTGCTTGCGTCGCTTGCCATATTTCGAACCCTATCTGAATCACCGGTTTTCAGGGACACTCAAAGTCACTATGGCACAATTTCGTCACAGCTGATGAAATGATGCAGGATTCGGTAACAACCGCTTACACTAGTAAACTCTACGCATGAAGAATTCTATGGCGAAAAACGTGCGTTGAAAGACGTTTCCATCGACATCTACCGCAACCAGATCACCGCTCTCATCGGTCCATCCGGTTGTGGCAAGTCAACATTTCTTCGTTGTATCAATCGCATGAATGACGTGATCGACATATGCACGGTGGAGGGCGACTTGCAGATCGATGGCCACAACATCTACGCCCCAACAATCGATGTCGTGCACCTGCGAGAGCGCGTGGGCATGGTGTTTCAGAAACCCAATCCTTTCCCAAGTCGATTTACGATAATGTCGCCTATGGACCACGAATTTATGGTCTCGCGGATGATCGAGCCACTTGCGACGAGATTGTCGTCACCAGCCTGCAAAAGGCCGGTCTCTTCGAAGAAGTGAAAGATCGGTTGCATGAACCGGGAACCGGTCTGTCTGGAGGCCAGCAACAGCGAGAGTCGTAACTTCCTACATCTGACCGCCAGGGATGGCCGCTCTCGCACGTCCTGTGCTTCGCGGTACCTGCACGTCCAGGTCCAATGATGGAAATGCAGAAGTATTGTTGGGCCGCTCCTCCGCATCCTGTGTCCGCGGTATTAGTGCATCCATGCACGTCAGAACAATTCCTGCCCTGTAGGTCGCCGGCGATGCTGGTCCTGTTGGGATTTCGAGAACGGCTAAAACGTGTTGTCCACCAACGGCTCTACGTTCGCTTGAGGCACATGGCACTGAGTGCATACGAACCGCGCTCCGATCAATTTCTTGGTCACACTACCCGGCGCATTCCGCGTGTCGGTGTAGTGGCTCGGCGGCATCGGCGTGGGTGCGCCCTTGGCCTTCTGGCCCCACATTGCGGGATTGTTGTGACAGGCAACACACGTATTGCTGCGCGCCGTGACCGGTATGAACCCCTTAACACTATGGGGGATCTGGGGTGGCGCGCCGTTATAGGCGCGCGGCAGCGTGTTACCCGACCCGGGTGAGGCCTCGCCATAAGCAAAGGCCTCGGGCGAAGGTGTGTCGAAGACTGTGGACTTACTGAGACCGAGGTCTTTGTCTGCAACACCCGGTTGCCCGGCTTGGGCACCGGTGAGGCCCACGGTCATTAGAATTACACCGATAAGAATGTGGATGGTCTTCATGCCGCTCTCCTTTTGATTGTTCCCGCGCCGGAATACTCTTTGTGCGGCGGTATCAGATGCGGTCTCAAGTCTTGTAGACCTTAACCGCGCATTTTTTGAAGTCCGTTTGCTTGGAGATCGGACAGGTGGCATCCAATGTCAGCTTGTTGATGAACACGCTCTCGTCGAACCACGGGACGAACACCGAGCCTTTGGGCATGGTATTGCGTCCCTTAGTTTCTACGATCGCCTTTATCTTCCCGCGCCGCGATTCGATCCAAGCCATATCTTTACGGTCCAACCCCCGGGCCTTGGCGTCGGCGGGATGAATGTATAACAGTGCCGTTGGCGCCGCCCGGTGTAACTCGGGGACACGACGCGTCATCGTGCCGCTGTGCCAGTGTTCGAGTACACGGCCCGTGGTCAACCACAGATCGTAGGTTTCATCCGGCTGTTCCACCGGCGCAGCGTAGGGACGGAAAAAGATCTTGGCCTTGCCCGTCAACGAGGTCTTCTCGGCGTTGGTCACGCCATCGAGGTCCCCACTCGGCAGCGCCTTGAGCGCCGGTCCGTAGAAGTCGAATCCGCTGCCGCTCTTCACATAGGGATCGTACTTCTCGTTGAAGCGCCACTGGGTTTCTTTGCCGTTAACCACCGGCCACTTCAGGCCACGCACATCATCACGGTAGTACACATCGAATGGCGCCAAGTCGTGCATGTGATCGCGTCCGAATCCGGCGTATTCCTCGAACAGCGCCTTTTCCACGAACCAGTTCTCGCCCAAGGATTTGACGGTGTGATTGTCGTGGCCCTTGGCTAGCGGGTCGGGCCACTTGTGCTTCTTGTTGCCCGCGGTGGCGAACAACACGTCGTACAGGGTGCTTTCCGGTGAGTAGCCCATTTCCCGGGCCGCGGCCAACACGTCCGGCAAGGTGTCGTCCTCGAAGCCTTTCGCCTTCAGCCTCGGAATCTTCTGCTGGCCCCACACCTCCTTCAGCTTGAAGCGTTTGGAAAACTCCAACACTTGCCACACGTCGCTACGTGCCTGACCCGGGGGAGGGACCTGTTCCCGCCACAGCTGTGTGCGCCGCTCGGCATTACCATATCCGCCCCACTTCTCAAAGATCATTGCCGATGGGAGGATAAGGTCCGCCACCTTCGCAGAAATGCCCGGATAGGCCTCGGAGACGATGATGAAGTTGTCCATCTCGCGCGCCGCCTTGATCCAGTGATTGGCGTTCGCGGTGCACTGAAACGGGTTACACACCTGGACCCAGGCCCATTTCACAGAACCGTCCTCCAAGTCCCGCATGATCTTGGTCATGTGACTGCCGACTTTAGGATTCACGGTTTGTGCCGGCAGGTTCCACAGCTTTTCGGCGCGTGCGCGATGTTTGGGGTTAAACACCACCATGTCCGCCGGAAGCCGATGGGCGAACGTGCCCACCTCGCGCGCGGTGCCGCACGCCGAAGGTTGGCCGGTCAGTGAGAAGGCACCGTTGCCGGGCGTGGCCTGTTTGCCCAGCAAAAGGTGGTTCATATAGGTCTGTTCGTTGACCCAGGTGCCTCGTTGGTGCTGGTTAAAGCCCATGGTCCAGAAGGACACCACCTTGCGGTTGGCATCGATGTAGAGATCGGCCAATTGCTTGACCTTGCCCTTGAACTGATCCATGGATTCGTCTGGATCACCCTTGGCGAGTGCGGCCACAAAATCCAAGGTGTAGGGGGCCACCGCCTTCTTGAAGTCATCGAAGCTGATCGTCCAGTGGCGGCCGGCCTTGCCCCGGTTTTCCTGGTTGACCTTATCGCCTGCCTTTCTCCGTTGCGCGACCGCCTCGTATTTATCTAGGGTGCGCACCAGCTCTTTTGCCTGGATATCCTGTTCAGCAGCGAACGCAAACTTACCCGTCGCACGCATGCCGGCTCCGATGTCGTAAGGGCCGGTTGCAAACACGCAGTGTTTATTCACGAAGTCCCAATTCACCGCGTCACGTTGGATAATCTCTCGGGCGATATAGTTTTGCAGCGCGAGGTCGGTTTGCGGCCGGATAATGATTTCCAAATCCGCAAGGTCCGACGACATATTGCGGAATGTGCTGATGTTGACGATCCGCGTTCGCTCGGCGCTCAGCCGGCGGTCGGCAATCCGCGACCAGAGAATGGGGTGCATTTCCGCCATATTGGCGCCCCACAGCACCATAGTGTCGGTGTGCTCAATGTCGTCGTAGTTGCCCGAGGGCTCGTCGATCCCGAAGGTCTGGATGAAGCCCGCCACCGCCGAGGCCATACAGTGACGTGCGTTGGGATCGATATTGTTACTGCGGAATCCCGCCTTTATCAGCTTGGCGGAGGCATAGCCTTCCTGGATCGTATACTGACCGGAGCCGAAGATTGCCATGCCGGTGGGGCCAAGCTCTTGATGGACTTTCCTGAGTTGCCGTTCCATTTCATCGAAGGCCCGTTCCCAGGTGACCGAGGTGAACTTCCCCTTTTTATCGAACTTGCCGTGCTGCATGCGCATCAGGGGCTGAGTCAGCCGGTCCTTGCCATACAAGATCTTGCCGTTGAAGTAGCCCTTGATGCAGTTCAGCCCCCGATTCACCGGAGCATCCGGATCACCCTTGGTGGCGACGATGCGGCCGTTCTTGGTCGCCAGCATGATGCCGCATCCGACGCCACAAAACCGACACACACCCTTGTCCCAGCGCCAGTCTCCATTGGCCTTTGTGGCCTGAGCTAGCACCGATTGGCTGAGCGGAATTCCCACAGTGGCGGCGGTGGCCACAGCAATACTGGTCTTCAAAAAATCACGGCGTGTTGTGGTCATCTAAACCTCCTCACCACGAAGTCTTGCGTTCTGGACTTACTTTTTGTTACTGCGCGAGAAAGGGCGGAACACGATTATTCTTCGACCCCTCCACTTCATCCAGTTCGGGCGGTATTCCCGCCACGATCTCGCCCTCATCCTCGAAGTAGTGGTAGACCATCGCCGCCGACAGGACCTTGGGCAGTGCCTGAATGCGTTTCAGTCCATCAATCTCCGCAGTCGTGGATTCCGCCTCCTGGACCACGACGATGCGTCCAGCCGCTGGCTCCTGGTAGTGAACCTGCACCCCAGGGAGGGCGTTCAACAGGGTGATCGTGGATTGCGTTTGTTCCGGTGGGACTAGCACCAAAATGCCGGATAGGTTCATTTTTTCTCCCGTTTGTGATCGGCAAGTGTGTGGATAATATCGTGTGGAATGGATCCGCTATTAAACTACCACAGTGTTAATGAAAACGACGTTGTTTTCCATGACCTACGTCAAAGTTAAGCGTAAGAAAAAACCCTTTCTGCTGCGTCACAATAACACGGTCGTCTCGGGCCAATCTGGGTCATCATTCCTCGTTCGAGACGCACACATCAACTCCTACTTCCCTGGATAATACAGACCATATAATACCGACCATTAAGATGGTTGGAGCAACTATCGATGGGTAATCGATGAAAGTCTACAGCACGCCACTTTCCTAATGCAAAATGTTGCTGAGCGACATGTAATGAGGAGGTAACATTATGTCGCTACGACGTCGAAACAAAGTCTGGTGGATCGACATCGCGACACCAGATAGACGAAGAGTACGCTGAAGCACTCGGACTGAAAAACGGGTAGCTGCACAAGAGCTACATGACCAATTGAAGGCCGAGGCTTGGCGTATTCACCAGCTGGGCGAGAAGCCCCGCAAGATGTGGCCGGAAGCCGTGATTCGGTGGGTTAAGGAAAAGGCCCACAAGGCATCCATCAGGGATGATCAACGACGGTTGCAATGGATCGATCGGCACCTTGGCGATCTGTATCTCGATCAGATCACCCGCGACGTGATCGAGAGAATCATAGACGCCAAGCTCAAGGAAGGCGTGAACAATGCAACCGTGAACCGGGTGTTGGCACTGGTGCGCGGCATCCTTCGGAAGGCGGCATTCGAATGGGAATGGATCGACCGCATACCGAAGGTCCGCATGTTGCCGGAGCCAAAGCGACGCATCCGCTGGCTGACCCAGGAAGGGGCCGAGCGGCTGCTCGATGCGCTACCGGATTACTTGGCCGAACCAGCGCGTTTCGCTTTGGCAACAGGTCTTAGGCGTGGGAATGTGTTCGGACTGCGTTGGGACCAGATGGACCTCGAGCGTCGAACCGCCTGGATCCATCCGGACCAGGCCAAGGCGCGCAAGGCGATACCAGTGCCTCTAAACGGCGACGCCGTGCTCGTAGTTCGGCGCCAGCAAGATCAGCATCCGGTGTATTGCTTCATAACTCGGCAGGGCGAGCCGCTAAAGCATGTGCATTCACGGATCTGGAAGAACGCATGCGATAAGGCGGGCATCAAGGATTTCAGGTGGCATGATTTTCGGCACACCTGGGCCAGCTGGCTGGTGCAGCAAGGAACGCCGCTACATGTACTGCAGGAGCTAGCCGGCTGGGAATCGCCCGAGATGGTCCGGCGTTATGCGCATCTATCGCCGGAGCACCTGCGCGAGTACGTAGAGAAGTTGGCGGTGCCGAGAGCTGTGGATAACTACGGCACAATCTCGGCACAACCGGAGAAGTGAAACAAACCTGACTTCGTAACTGACTGATTAAATTGGCTGGGGGACGAGGATTCGAACCTCGGTTGACGGAGTCAGAGTCCTTTACGAAGAACAAGCGACAACGAATAGCGGCACACAACAATCATTGGATCAATACGTTATTGAGGTGGATAACCGTCGATTGTTGCCTGCAAGTGTCCCGCTAGTGTTCCACCACGTGACTGCTGTTCACGCGTTTTTGTAGTTCATGGCCCCCACATCCCGACCGCTCGGTACTATCCCGGATATGGTGCGCTATCTGGGGCGCCCCATACGACGGGATCGCGCATCGCCGCGCGAGGCTGCGGCGCCGCTTGTCGGTTAGCGCGCTAACCCCTTAACGGCGCTTGCGATGCTGGCGGTGGCCGCCAACGGCGTCGCGAAACCCGTGGCGCTTTGCACGATGGCCGTTGTATCGCTGGCGGTGATGTCGCTGGCCGTGATGTCGCTGGCCGTGATGTCGCTGGCCGTGATGTCGCTGGCCGTAGTGTCTGCGCTTATGGTGCCCGTAATTCGGGTAGTAGTACCCCGGTTGGCGGTAGTAATAGGCCCCGGAATAGCCAAGGTGGTATCCATGGCGATGACCATGATGCCGATGCCCCCCATAATGATAGCCCAACGTGAAGCCATCGATATCGACATGGACTTCCAGGTCACTGGCATGGGTCACCGTCGGGGCCGCTACACCCACGGCGACTAGCGGCACCAATGAAAGGCCTAAGATAAGCGTTCTTACGTGCATGCTACACCTCCTTTAGCGGGATTGAATCGCGGAAAATCCGCTAACTGGAAGACATATTACCTGCAGCAACCTGAACCGCGCCTTAACCAACGCCAGCGTGAACGTCGCTATTCGGCGCGTCATGGTTTGCTCTCCCTCACAGCGGGTGCGCCTGGACTTTTTGTGCGCGACTCCGGTCGCCGGCCTCCGTTGGTGGGGAAGGGAACAGTTCCTAGCCAGAATAAGACCTGAGATGCTTGTTTCATTGTCACCTCCTATCTCTTCTCTATCGCCTCAGTGGCGATGCGTTAGTGACGGCGTGGCTATTCGGCCCAACAGTGTCTGCCGATGAAGTCTGGGCTATTACAGCAGCTTGCAAGGTGCTTACTCCGCATACGATCTGGACGCTTATCGGAAAACCGCCCTATCCACAATTCCCTCGAAACCACTACAAAGCCCGGCTTAGACGCTCCTTGACCACCTGCTCGCCCGATCATGAGCAAGGCTGCACAACAGGAAATATAAGCATTCGCCGACTGGCTGTACTCGACCCAATATAGCGCAAGATTTGAATGATTGATGTTTAACGGATCAACAGAGGCGCACAATCTCTCCTTCAGTGGAGCTACGGACGATGCCAGACATCACTCCCGCAGATGATGACAAGGCCCCCCTTCGGCGTCTGGTGCCGGGGCAGTTGCGATGCGGGCATGATCGTGCTACATATCGTTTATCGTCGAATTACGATTATTGGGAAGAAAATGCCAGCTGTCAAGATACGAAAAGCCCACACTCTGTCTACGCCACCCCAGGAAGACGAAGAGCTCGCGGCGCTTGCAAAGGCGCTTGGACACCCCGCCCGGTTAGGCGTGATCAGGATGCTGCACGAGAGGCAGACCTGCATCGGCTGCGACATTGTGGATGAGGTAGGCCTGGCGCAATCCACGATATCTGAGCATTTACGCATCCTAAAGGCCGCCGGGATCATCACAGGCAAGGTTGAAAGCCCCCGTGTTTGCTACTCACTCAACACAGAGGCACTGGAGCCGCTGCGATGCTTCCTGCACGAGATTGCCGGTCAGCCGGCAGAGGTGACCAAGAACTAAAAAAGGCTCCTTGATGTCCACATTTGAACGTTATCTGTCCATCTGGGTTGTACTCTGCATCATTGCTGGCGTAGCGCTTGGGCATTCCCTGCCCGGCGTATTCCAGGCCATTGGCGGGGCCGAGATCGCTCAGGTCAATGTCCCGGTCGCCATTCTGATCTGGCTGATGATCATCCCGATGCTGGTGAAGATCGATTTTGCTGCGCTAGGCCAGGTTCGCCAACACTGGCGCGGGATCGGTGTGACGCTGTTTATCAACTGGGCGGTCAAGCCCTTCTCTATGGCGGCGCTTGCTCTGTTGTTCATCGGCTATTTGTTCCGGCCCTATCTGATGGCAGCGCAGATAGACAGCTACATCGCCGGCCTGATCATTTTGGCCGCAGCGCCCTGTACGGCGATGGTTTTTGTCTGGAGCAATCTTTCTGACGGCGAGCCGCATTTCACGCTGAGCCAAGTGGCGCTGAACGACATCATCATGGTGTTTGCCTTCGCCCCGATTGTGGGTCTACTGCTGGGACTTTCGGCAATCACCGTGCCATGGGATACGCTCCTACTCTCGGTCGGACTTTACATCGTCGTGCCGGCGATTATCGCCCAGGTTTTGCGCAAGCGTATCCTTAGCTCCGGGGGAAAGCCCGCCCTTAAGAAGTTGCTGGGCAGGTCACAACCTGTCTCTCTCATAGCGCTTCTGACAACGCTCGTTCTCCTGTTCGCCTTTCAGGGCGAACAGATTATTGCTCAACCTATCGTGATCGCACTCCTTGCCGTACCGATTCTTATCCAGGTCTATTTCAACTCGGGTCTTGCTTATCTCTTAAATCGCAAGGTCGGATCGGCGCACTGCGTAGCTGCTCCATCGGCGCTAATCGGCGCGAGCAACTTCTTCGAGTTGGCCGTTGCGGTGGCGATCAGCCTGTTCGGCATCGACTCCGGCGCGGCGCTCGCGACGGTGGTTGGCGTTCTGGTCGAGGTGCCAGTAATGCTTTCGGTGGTGAAGATCTTAAATACCAGCAAAGCCTGGTATGAGCGCTCGCCCGCCGTCCAGCGTAACGGTTGCATTTAGACAAGTCGGGCAATCGCGTTCGAGAGATCCACTTTCCATTGGGGTGTCTACATAGCGTCTACACGCGACATATTCTCAGGTTGGTTGAAAGTGGCATAACCTATTGTGAAACCCCAGGACAGAGGTGACACACTGGTCTTCTTTGAGGCGCTCAGGCATGCTGGATTGGCTTAAAGTGGTAGCAAAATGGTAGAAACTGATCCGCCGTTTTACCGACGCTAAACGGATCAGCCACAATCAAATCTACATCTTACAAGGCTTCATCTTACAAGGCTTCGGCAATGCAGGCTTGGAGTTCAGGGATCTTGTTGTAGTCGTCTTGTTTGGGCAGATACCGGGAGAGGCTGGCGTGGAGTCCTTGTTCTTTACAGTTACAGCACAGACCAGTTTCTCGAGTCCGCCAGCCGGCCCCGGAGATCCCGCTCCGTTGCCATTTACTTTCACATTGGCCGATATTGGGCGAGCTAATTGGATTGTTGACCCGACAGACGGCTCTTTGTCGCTGTTTTTGGCCTTTGAACCGTTGCGGATAAATGGGAACGCTTACGATCTCGCATTTGACACACTGGGGGAGCCAAATAATCAAGTGGATTGCTTTACTGCCGTATTTCGACCACCAACTACGGCGGCCTTTTGTAGCAGCTCACAAGAGCCTTTCGGCAGATTCTCGACGGGTAGCGTTGAGTTCATGCGGGAAGCACATTGATGAACTCACCCCGCCTTGTGCGGGGATTTTTTTCCTAAGCAGCCTCCTTAACAATTCGCCGCACGGTGCCGGTGCCTACACCAACCTTGCGCGCAATTCGCTTAATGCCCATACCTTGGCCCGTGCTGCCCAGAAACAGTAGATGGATTATCTACTGATCCCGTTCAGCAAAGGTTAAGGTTGGGCCACCTATACTTGAAGCGCATGCTTAGTTTGAGGTCAGATTTGTGAAACTAAATCTTCAGGAGGCAAAAATGGATTTCAAAAGTATTAAAATCTTCGTTTTCGTATTGACTGTTGCTTTCGTTACAGTTCTTACCTTTCCAATTGGTTATGCAGCGGGCGATAAGGCGGCTGGGAAGACAGTTTATGATACTAATTGTGGGGCCTGCCATGGTGTTGACGGTAATGCCATGATTCCAGGTGTTCCGAACTTTATGAAAGGAGAGACTCTGGACAAGAGCGATGCGGACCTTACCAAGAGCCTTAAAGAGGGCATTATGAAACCGCAGAACCCAGCTGCCCCACCAATGCCCCCTGTGGGATTAAGCGACGGTGATATTGGTAATGTTCTGGCTTATATAAGGTCACTGAATAAGTAACTTACGTTCTTTATTTTTCTTTACAAGCGGATCAAGTCAAAAAAGGATAAACGAAAAAAACTGAATGTCGCTTAGAACCAGGTGTCTTGAGCCATGAACTCACCCCGCCTTGTGCGGGGATTTTTTTCGTTTCTGCATCTACGTATCGATTCGGGGTACTTGACGGCCGCCAAATATCCGTTGCCAAACAAAACCCTTTAATCGGAGGGCCAGCTCGTCGTGTTGTGGCTTGTTGTGCATAACTGTGGTTTTTTGCTACCGAGTGCACCATAAGTGCACCACAGCGCCGTCACCGATACGCGAGTCGATGACTGTAATGTTTCATTCAATCGGAAATCCGTAAAGCTTTGCGGCGTTCTCACAAACGATTTTGTAACGCACGTCCTCGGGCAAGTGCCCGACCTCCGCCTGAATGAACTCCTGCGAATCCGGCCACACACCATCCGGATGCGGGAAGTCTGAACCCCACATGATATTGTCCACCCCCAGATGGTCGAGCAATTTAATGCCGACCTTATCCGACTGGTAAGTCGCCTTGCATTGGCGGTACCAATACTCGCTGGGCCTCATGGTTAGGGTGAGATCCTTGAACTGGTCCTCCCATTCCAGATCCATATGTTCGAGGAGATAGGGGATCCAACCGATCCCGCTTTCATCGATCACTAGCTTCAGGTTGGGGTAGCACTCCAGTACACCCGCGTAAATGATTGACATAAGCACATGGGCCATCTGAATCTGAAAGCCGGTGATGTAGACGGCCCATGCCGTGCGTTGCACGAGCGGCGGATAGCTGCTTGTATCGGGCGGCCCGCTACCGACCGTGTGAAAGTGCAGCGGCAAGCCCGATTCGTTGACCGCTGCCCACAACGGCTCCCAGTACGGGTCCCATAATGGCTTCATGTCCACCTGCAATGGAACTTCCAGCCCGCGAACAGCCCCGCGCCCCGCAACGCGTTTGATTTCATCCTGGGCTGAATTGGTGCTGTGATTGGGAATGCAGGCGATGCCCGCAAAGCGGTCCGGATGCGTTTCACAGAAATCCGCCAACCATTCGTTGTAGATACGGATAACTTCGGTCGCAGCTTCGGGATCGTTTAACCGGATACTGGCGCCCAAGATACCATAGAGCACTTCTGCCTGGATGCCGTCACGATCCTGGTCTTTGAGCCGTAACTCGGGATCGGTGATACGACGAACACCCTTCTTGCCATCTTCATACAGGCCTGTTGACGCCATGCGATCAGAACGGTGGATCTGTCCAGGGACGTACTCACGTCCGGCAGAACCCATCCCGTTCACCAACCCGAAATAACTGCCTTTCTTCGTTACCCATTGAGGTCCTTTCGCTCCATCGATGACGTACGGCATTCGGTCCTTCAGAGCCGCAGATGCGTTGGACGTAAACAGGTCGGGCGGAAGCCAAATGAGATCAATGTGACAGTCGGCGGAAATAACGTTGTATTTCATATGCTAGGTACTTTAACTGAATCGGGCGCTAATCAGGACCTATCGGCATTTTAATACAAATACTCTTTCGCGAACGATTCTGGCATGGTGGATTTGGGTAGGCCCCCCACCCCCAAAGGCACTCACAACCGTGCAACCTTGTCCGTCTTTCATCCAGCGAAAATCAAACGGTAGGTCCCGTAACCAAGCTTGCCATGCAGCTCACGTATGTGCACTCACCATTTCCGTTTTTCTGCGCCTGTTTCTTACAGAACTCCTGCACCACCCGGAAATGTGTTTCCTGAGGTGTGGGTTGGATAGAAGTCCAAGCCTGCGACACTTGACTGAGTCCGATCATGACCAAGGCTGCGGTTACCAGTGGATTTAGGTTCATGTGGATGCCCTCCTTCTTGTTTGTTGAACTGTTGTGCTACCCGCGAATTTCTCACCAGAGCACAATCGGCTGTCGCACGACCCATTTCTTATGCTTGAAGACCACGGAGGGAACCTCCAAAGCTTTGCCGGATTTCGAGATTCCCTCGATGAAAAGCGTAAATGCTCTGTCTTCCGCTCTATAGTCGTCAAAGAAGATACGAAAACACGCACGCTTGGTCACTGGCACAGGCCCTGTAATGGGCGCATAGGTGTCCGGATCGTTAGACGAACTAAAACAGGTCTTGAAATGACCCCAGGCTAAGGTGCGTTTGCGCGCAGGTCGTTGCAACAACGAGGGGCGGCCAGTCTGCTCGCCTTCCGGCTGGTAGCGCACGCGTGACGGATCAAAATGCACACCGTCCGCCCTTGGCGATAGTACGAGCAATACGAGCAGTTTGGTCCCGGTTCTCGACGAGCCGTGGAATTCTGACGAGGGCCAAGAAAGTGATGCGCGATTCAGCGCCTTTACGTCCACTTCAACGTCCGGCAGCTTGAGGCGAAGCGGGTACCCGTCAACGGGATAGTAGCCACGCATCAACTTGCTGATGTCTGGGATCGGCTGTGCCTGGCTCACGGAATACCTTACAGTTTGGCACCCAGGCAGGGACAAGGCAGCGATAAGCAACCCAACGAGCGTGAGGCTTGGAAATTGGTCCCTCATTCTTGCTTATTGAATTGTTGCGCCACGACGTGCGAGATCTGCATCATCGTAGACAGGAGTTGATCCTCACTCCCACCTAATAGCTCCCACGCTTGTTCCAGGTTAGACAAGACCTGGCTGTGTAAGGCCGCGAGTTCTTCTTTTGTGTAGACTTCTGGATCCGCCACAATCGAATCCACGTCATACAAAGCCTCTGCAATACAGACTTGGAGTTCAGGAATTTTGTTGGAGTCGTCTTGTTTGGGGGTGAGGTAGAAGGGCATGGTGGGTCTCCTGGCGCACTGCTCTTGGTGAAATGATAACTGAAACGCCGGCCCTATCCCCCGGCAGCGTCTATTGACCGATCTGCCCTACAAGGGCAGACTGAATCTGCTCTGAGAAAACCAACGTTCAAGAGGGACGAGAATGAAGCATGAGGGAGCACTCCAACCCGCACCACCAGCTTAAGAAGGGACCTAGACGTAAGGACACCCCCGTTGAGCGATATCTTCATCAGCTACGCCAGTGAAGACCGGGAACGCGCCAAAGCGCTGGCGGCGGCACTTCAAGCGCAAGATTGGTCCGTGTGGTGGGACCGTGATCACCGGCAAGGTCGTCAAGATTACGGATGGTGATACCCTCTACGTCCTCGACGCCAACTATGAACAACACAAAATCCGACTAGCCGCTCGCGGGTGACCTCTACGGACTACCCCTGTGGGTCCCTCCACAGCGTCTCGCCCTTGACGAACCAGGAGAACCCGAAGGCCCATAGCGCCAGAGACTCCAACCAAAACACCGGCTTGATCGCGGCGATCGGCGAGTCCTGCAGGAGCCAGTAGTACAGCCCGATCAGAGCGATACAGACCAGCATGATCAGGCCGCACGTCACGTATACCCTGTTCCGCATCCTCTTCTGAGGCGTTGGGGATCCACCCGACTTGGTGAAGAGAAAGAGGGAAAAGTACGAGAGCATGAGGAAGAGCCCGAGTGCCGACGTGAAGTGAACGACCTTCTCCCACTCCTCACCGCTGGCCGGAAAGAACGCGACACCCAACGCGAAGAGGCAGGCCAGATCGCCGGCGAGGTCGTCCTGTCGCTCGTAGCCCCTGTACGTGAACAGGAACCAGGCGATGGCGAATAGGGTGCCGACCAGGAGGTCTCGCGTTCTTAGCGCGTAGTAGTCGCTGATGGAATCTTGGAGCTCCCCGCAACCGCAAAGGACGAAGCCCCACAGCGCCACGAGTACGGGAAGCGCGACACCCAGGACACCCACGACTCGTCGTAACGTGAGGTACGACACAATGACGCGCTCATGGTTGCCATTGCCTGCCATGGCGTTCCCCTCTTCAGCCGGTCAGCGAATTCAGGCGATGGCCCTGGGCGCGGCTGTCAACGCTGGGCGGCTTAACGATAATTAGACGTCTCAATTGCAGTATATCTCCGCCGGAGAATGGCGTCATAACCAAAAAAGGCTTTGTAATTGGATAGATAAAGCCTGCCGTAGGGCTCTACTCGCTCATAAACGTAATCCGCTTCATGGCATTGTTAGCCATTCCCTTTCAGTTCAACTGCCAGATCTTTGGCAAACGCCATGACAGAACGCCATTCCGCAACCTTCTGGACCTCCGCTACTGAACGGCAGCCCATTTTGCTGAACGCGTTGGATGCGATACAAACCATCCCATAAAGTTCGGCTAGGGATTTCAGCTCGTGCTCTGTGAACGCATTGAGAAACACCTTACTCTTTGGGTGATAGAGGTCGTCTACAAACCCGCAGACCAATTCCGCCGGGACATCCGCAGCCGGCACATCACGTTCGTACTTCATCTGATCCGAAGGGCTTGCGAGGAGCTCGATGTGCTCAAGAACACGCTTGCGATATCCTTTGGCTTCTTCGTTCACCTTCATGGGGCTAACGAACGAAAGGGGCTTCCCCTACTCGAACCGGCATCGCAGTGCCAAGATTGAATGTCCTGTGTTCTACCAACCACCAGATGAACCCGAGTATCCGTTTCATGACCGCGTGGTGCGAGTGACAAAATGTGGCCGAATCTGCATCGGTCGGCGCAAAATCAATCTAAGTGTCGTGTTCGCCGGGCAAACCGTAGGAATCCGCGAAGTCGCAGACAAAATTTGGCTGGTCAGCTTCGTCAATTATGATTTAGGATTCTTTGACGAAGAGGTGGGTCGCGTAGAACCCACCTCCAACCCCTTTGTACCTAAACTGTAAACCAAGTCTCCAGTATAAACTGTTACCTATGTGCCCGGTATGGACCGCTAAAAAGTGGAGCCCGCAGGCGGATTCGAACCACCGACCGTCTGATTACAAATCAGATGCTCTGCCAGCTGAGCTATGCGGGCGTGCTGGATAGATCAAATATAAGTATAAATCTCTTGGGTCGGGGCGACCACGGGATGATAGCGACCTCAGGCCGGTTGGTCGACCTCAGCATCGTTGTTTTCGTTACAGGCACGATCCCATATCCGCACCTTGGGGTTTTGCCATCCGAGCTTTGCCACCGCTTCGCCCGTTTCTTGTCCAAGCTCCAGATCAAGCCAGTAGACGGTCTCGGTGTGATGTAAGGTCTCCTGTTTGGCGCTGATACCCTTCTCCGCTAGCTTGCGCCCCAGTATCCATGCGTTGCGCTCGACGGCAAACAAACCAAGCGATATTGCGTTCTCTCGGCCGGACTCGTCGATGATGTAGTGATCTTTAAACCCCATGCTGGTTAATTGTTTTCGTTTGTCCCGGGCTGCCTGGCGAGAAACCTGCGGCGGCAGATACACACGATAACTCGCTACCGTTTTCTTCACTTCTTGGCGCTGGCGATGATCCAAGTCCAGGTCGGCGAGATCACTCTGGGCACGTCGCACCATGGCCACGCTCGGGAAGGGACCGACCGAGGCACAGACACGCTTGGTGCCAACCGCCCGCAAGGCCCACGGTTGTAGTCTCGGCCCTATCGGCTCGGCTGATGGCACTTCCGCCGCGGCAGTTAGCACGCGCAGCTTGTCAGCGTTCACCGGCGGTCGATGATTGACTACCGTTCTCGTCGGCGGTGCCTCATACCAACTGCCCCACATAAACATACCAATATTAAGTAAAAGCACAGCGCCAAATAGCAGTTTCATATCAGTTCTTCCGCAATGATCGCCAGGCCCTTCAGGGTCAAGTCTGGAATTTCTTCTACGGGTTGCGCAAGCTTAGACAAAACCACTGGCGCATCATTGCCTGTCAGCAAGACCTTCATCTCCGGACCCAGCCTATCCCGATGCTCGTTCAAGATTCGCTCTATCGCGCCAGCAAGTCCAAACTGGGTCCCCGCTGCTACCGCATCCTCGGTCGAACGCGCAATACAGTCGGCGCCATTACCCGATGTTTCAGCTATGCCGCTCGTCGCCTGTACTAAGCTAGTCCTTAATACCCTAAGACCGGGAAAGATTACACCACCTAGGAATCTTCCGTCACTAGCCAGCGCATCTATGGTAAGCGCCGTGCCGCAATCAACAATACAGGCGGCACCTGAAACTAGACGACGGGCAGCAATCAAGGCGGCCCATCGGTCGGCGCCCAAGGTTTCCGGTCGGTGATAGCCGTTCTTTACGCCGAGCAATTCTGCTTGCGGGCGCACAACGTACACGTGGGAAGCCCAACGATCCGCTATCCAACGTTCAAGCGCTTGCAATACGTCAGCGCTGGCTACGCTCGCGACCACGACCTTGGACGGTGAAGCCATCCCCGACCAGGCTTCATCGAGCAGCGTCTCAGTGCTACGACCTTCGCGCAGGCTAGCAGCCGGCCGCCATTCATCGGGGCCACTCCATACCCACTTGATCCGCGTATTGCCGAGATCGACAAGTAGGTTCATGTTGCGGGCCTCATACTGATATCGCCCGTGTAGAACGTCTTGACAATACCCAGACTGTCAACCACCCGTAGACCGCCGCTGTCGTCGACCCCCAATACCTGACCCTCAATCGTGTGCTCCCCTTGTCGTAGGTGCACCCATCGATTGGAAAATGCATCCAGGCGTTCCCATTCCGGCTGGAAAGGCGCAAAACCCATTGCAGTAAATTCGCGAAACATCTCGTGTAGACGCGTGATAATGTACGCCACCAACCGATTTCGATCGACAACGCCAATGATGGTCGCCAAATCGACCCAGGGTTGATCGATGAGCGCGGCATCGTCTTCGGCTAAACGTACATTAATCCCCAAGCCGACGATCGCTAGCGTCGATTGTTGCCCAGCACTTCGCGTCTCAACCAATAACCCACCAAGTTTCTTTTCGTGCCAGACTATGTCGTTCGGCCATTTGAGTCCGAGATCACCCACACCGTAGTCTTGTAGCGCACGTACGGTCGAGACGGCGGCTGCAAGGCTCAAACCCGCGAGCCGTGCGGTTGGCGGCTCGAAGTGCCATGAGGCAGACAGCATAACGTTGCAATAGGGCGTGGCTATCCAGGCTCGACCGCGGCGACCGCGGCCCGCAGATTGCGTCTCGGCGACACAAACTGCACCCGACAGTTGTTGTGCATCGACGTTCTTCTCGAGCAGACATAGGTTTGTCGACTCGACTTCGTGGTACACGTACAGTCTGTCGACCACAAAAGAGTCCCCGGCTAAATGACTGAGGATCTCGTCTCGATCGAGTGGTTGCGACGACCTGTCAGCGCATGTGGACATCCCTCAATTCTACCAGTGGTACTGACAGTTAGACGAGTGTGGGCGCGGCTCTCGGTACTGGCGGGCAGCTAGCGTTTCAGAAGCTTTATGATACGTGCGAGCTCTTGTTCCAGCTCCTTGCGGCGGTCTAACAGATAATCACGCAATCGTCGTTTGCGCATAAACAGAAAAAATCCTTTGACGTTTTCGACGATTCTGTCCTTCTCGCGATACATGAGTATTGCTGCCGCCGTGGCCAAAGGCAGACTCAGGAAATAAAGCAAGGCGGACAGGCCCCCGAGAAACCAGAATACAGCGGCGGTCTGAAGCGCCCAGGCAACAATAAATACGGCCAATGCCAGCGCCATTCTAGTGGTGTCATACTGTTGTGAGCCCTTGGCGATCCGCGGCATAAGTCGGGACACCAGCAGTAGCGGCACCGCGGAATTGATCGCGCCCCACAACGCGAGCGGCAAAACCAAAAACAACATCAACAAACTGCGAAACAAGAAGCGGATGATAACGAAGGGTGTGTAGCGTACTGTCAGTTGATAATCGTGCACGCCGAAGTGACTACACAAACGCTCGAATCGCTCAAGCCTCTGGCTAAGACTGGCTACACGCGCGGGGTCCCTTTTACGAAGAATGCGCTGAGAACGGATTAGTTTCCTTAGAGCGCGAAAACGCTGCTCGAGACTGCCGCGACGGTAACGACCTCGTCGTAATGCGAAGAATCTTTCTAACCGTCGTGAAAGCGCTAAGGCCTCTGATGACTCGGCGTTTACCGTCACCGCTTTAAGGCCGCTTTCAATCAACCCGGTCAATCGTCGTACAGTAGTCTCAGGGTCTTCGGCTGGAGGTGCAGAGAGATCTATCGGCTCTCCAACTTCAAGCAACACACTGCTCCGAAAGCGTCCTTTGTCACCGAATGTGAGCCCAACCGGCAACACGGTGGGGGTTACGCCGGCCGTCTCAATGCCACCCCGTGCCAGTCGCGCCGCGCCGGTCTTGATGTCGCGTAAACGTGAGTCGGAGTGACTCTGTCCCTCGGGGAAAATCAGCAGAATTTCCCCGAGCCTAAACAGTTCATAGCAACGCGCGAACGAATCGATGTTGCGGGATGTGTCGGCACCAGCATCTTGCCGGCGATAGATAGGTACCGCCTGCATCAAAGAAAGAAAGGGCCGCGCTAGCCGACTTTCAAATAATCCCGACCTCGCGAGTGGGTGAATGATACGATCACAAAATGCCTGGATAATGATCGGGTCCACAAGGGCATTCGGGTGGTTCGCACAAAGCAAAACCGCGCCGTGGCTCGGGATCCTTTCGAGCCCGTGGGCTTCACGCCGGCGGTAGAAGATCCGCACCATGGCCACACAAAATCCACGCCACCCTCGTTGCAGCAGGCCGGCGCCGCCAACCTGGGTCATGGTCTCATCGATGGTGTGGGAATCGGTCACGTTCGCACCGAATGGTCTGGGCACACGCGTAACCAAAAGGTCACAGGGCCGTCATTGACAAGCATAACCTGCATGTTTGCACCGAAGATACCACTATGCACCGCACGATGTCGTTCTTGCGCGCGCGCTACCAAATTATCGAACAACCGTTGGCCCACATCCGGTGGTGCCGCCGGCGTGAAGCTGGCTCGTGTGCCTTTGGCCGTGTCCGCTACAAGGGTGAAGTTCGGGACAAGCAGTATGCCGCCATCGATATCCTGGACACTACGATTCATTTTTCCGGCTTCGTCCGGAAAGACACGGAATCCCAGCAGGCGATCAACGAGTCGCGACGCTTGGACCTCGTTATCAGCGCGTTCAATCCCGACCAGGACTAATAGGCCACGGCCGATCTCACCGACCGTCTTGCCATCGATCGTAACTTGCGCGCTAGTAACACGTTGCAGCAAACCTACCATGTCGCGGTAACCGTTTTTGTTTCTGGATGCTGTAGCTTAACGCGACAGACACTCATTGATAACTCCGCGGATGTGGAAGGCGAGGGATCCGGTATGTGCAACGGCCGGTATTACTTATAATAAATACGAGAAACGGCGGGATGGCGACCGCGGATGGCAAATTCGCAACGAATTGTGTACACCATCGGCCACAGTAATCGCGGGATCGATGAGTTCGTCGAGCTGCTGGGTTCGGTCGGTGTGCGAACCCTGGTCGACGTTCGAGCCTAGCCCAGTTCCCGTCGATACCCGCAATTCGACCGTAACCGTCTGCGTGCGGCGCTGGCGGATGCCGATATCATCTATCACTCGGCCGGCCGCAACCTTGGTGGTTTCCGGCAAAATAGGCCTGATTCTCGACATCTTTCGCTAACCGGTTCGCTGCGCGCTTATGCCGATCACATGGAAACACCCGAATTCCAAAGAGCGGCCGATCAACTAATGAGGTTGGCGAACAAAGCATGTACCACGGTCATGTGCGCCGAAAAGCAGCCTGCTCACTGCCACCGATTGCTTCTCGCAGACTACCTTAGCTTTCGCGGCACACAGGTAAGGCATTTAGTCGACATCGATGAGGCCCTGGATCATCGCCTAAGTCGCTTAGTGCGCTGTGAGGGGGAACACTTGATCTACGACTGCTTACAACAGGGGGAACTAGAACTAAATCGATGAGCCAGCGAGTGTTGTCGTTATATGTCCTTCTCGCTTACACAACGATTCTTGCCGCTACGTTTAGCTTTGTACAATGCCGCGTCGGCCCGCTGGAACATAGTATCTAGGGTGTCTTCAGGTTGAATTGAGGCGATACCGCACGATAGCGCGATTGCTACCGGTGTACCGTCGTGGTGGAACTGGCTTCCGACAATCGCCGTTCTCAATTTCTCAGCGACAACTAGTGCCATCTCCAGACTTGTTTCTGACAGTAAGGCGGCAAACTCATCCCCTCCGTAACGTGCGGTGAAATCTGCGTCTCGCAAATTCTCTTTCAGCACGTCCGCTATTAGCTTAAGAGCATTATCGCCGACCGCATGGCCATAACTGTCGTTTATTACTTTGAAACCATCGACATCCCATAACAGTAACGCAAACGGCGTCTGATAGCGCTTCCAGCGCGCATATTCCTGTGCCAACCGGATCTCATAAGCGGAACGGTTATAAGTGCCTGTCAACGCATCTGTGACCGCCTGCATATGTTCACGCTGGGCGCGCTCGCGTAGTTGCTGACACTCAGTTTCCATCTCTTGCAACCTAGATGTTAGCACCTTTACTTCTTGCTCCATTCGTATATGACTCTTTTCCTCATTGCGTCGATACGTGTCTAAATCTCTGCGAATCGAATCGAGATGTTCCTGCACGGCGACCTTTAGATGATCTAGACTCGACGCCTCATGCACGCTAGATTCAATATCCTTTACTTGACTGCGTACCACCTCATCTAATTCCCGTCTACTATCGATAGAGGCACGCTGCTGGGTGTGCGCAAGCTGCAGATGTTGACCCAAATCTTGTAGGCGATCTGTAAGCTGAATAAGAAAACCTTCAAACTCTCGTTTTTCCTCATCAACGCGACTACGCAACTGTGACACAAGATCAGCAATGGTCTGCAAGATCGTAGTCAGCTGCTTGGTGTCCAGTTCTTGTCCAAGTTTCCCCTCAAGCTCGTCGGCCTGCGGTAACAGGTCCTCGGGCAGTCCGAGATAATCGAGCAGTTGAATTAAGACGTCCTGAATTCGAGCAATGTCAGGATGTGACCGTGGCTGGGACTCTGCAGCAACTCGCTCACGACTACTCGACAACAACGCCCTGACGTCTATTGCAAGCGCACGCAAGACTTCTTCTTCTCGCGCCTCGCTTATGCGAGCACGCAGCGCCTTGATATCGGCACTTTTTGAATCAGACACCCGGACCTGATCCAGCAGATCTAACAGAATTCGGGTAGCCGACGGTGACGGCTGTTTATCCGATAGCGGCAAGGCATGGGGTGTCTCTAGCGCCGCAACCTCTACCACGCTCTGTTGTTTGCCTTTTGTTTTGGCAGAGCGCGTTTGAAAACCATCCATATCGTCGTCGTTCGCGACAAACGCAAACGAATCCGTTATTAACCTGGCGAACTCAGCTAACATCGTTTTCATTTGCTGAGGCTCATGACTGGCGCTGATGCACTTGCTTAGGCCTTTTGCTTTTCTCCGCACGCCCTTCGGCCATTCAATCGAGTTGACGAGTGTAGCCAACGAGTCAGCGAAATTGGATACAGCCATACCATCGCATGGCTGTTGTTGATCGAGGCGTTTGACACTGCGCGAGATATCATCGATCAGGCTCGCTAGTTCGCTACTCTGCTTGTGATTACCGACGACCTCGCGAATTTTCACGAGCTGGTCATCAAGAATAGGGTCGATACCTTCGGCCGCCACGCTGAGACGTCGGACCGCCAACCGCAGCAGACTTTCTAGTTCTGACCATTGTTTTCCCCGGCTTTCTAGCTGCTCAAGGCTTGCCAGGTACTTCTGTTTCCAATCTTGAGAACTTTGTGGTTGCGCCATGCCCGATCTAACCAGGAGTCTGCTATGCACAGTCGGCGGCCGACGGATAGTCAGGGAAATGCACAGCCTGAAGCGAGACTTCCATGGCGATGGGTAGGTGGTCTGAGAAGGGGTAATTGAGCGCACGTACTCGCTCGACATGAAGGGTTGGCGATACAAGAATGTGATCGATGTTACGATAGGGTCGCCAGCTCGGGAACGTATGCAATCCATGAATGGGCTCTCGTAGTTCCGTGTTCCTCATAAGAAGCCTCATCTCAACACTGTCAGAGCGACAGTTCATGTCACCCATCAGAATGACATGTCGACATTCACTAACTAGTTCGCCAACGTACTGGATTTGATTCAAACGGGCACGTCTACTTAGTGCGAAATGGACGATAAATAAAACAAGAGCGTTTTCGTCTTCACCGAATGTTACGGACAATGTTCCGCGACCCGGAATAAAACCAGGTAGCTTATGCTCGATAATGCGAGTGGGTCGCAGTCGGCTGAGGACGCCGATACTGTGCTGCGCGATCATACCCAGGTTGCGGTTTGTCTGATCGTACCAGTGTGGGAAGTGCGCTTTCCTGGCAAGGTACTCCGTCTGATTGACGAATCCGCTGCGCAGACTCCCTGCATCGACTTCCTGTAAACCAACAAGGTCGAAGTCATGGATCAAGTCGGCGATTCGACCGAGATTCCCTAGCCGCTCAGAATCCGGCAGTACGTGTTTCCAGCTATGGGTGAGGTAGTGCCGATAACCCCTGGCTGCAATCCCGCCTTGGATGTTGTAACTGAGTAGGCGCAAGTGCGGTACACCATTTACAACCCGTGGTGTCCGTGGCCATTCAGATGCAAGTGCCATATCGCGTAGCATAGCTGGTGTATAAATGTTGCAACTCGGGTTTTCCATAATAACCGTTGCCTCGGAACACCTGTCCGCCGCTTGATCCTTGCTATTCTTTCGGACCTGCCGAGAGACGGTTGGTTGCAGGGATCCGCACCATTCGGACACTCAGCAATGTGCCCCCGACGTAATCCTGGTAGTGTGAGGACATAGCACCCAAATCTAGTCTGGATGGTAGGTTCGAACTAACAGCGGTTCCGGCCGGGCTCAAAGCACAGCGTCTCCCTCCCTGGCCACTCGAACCCTAGGGCTCCCCGGGGAGCCCTAGGGCAGTTTTTCACCGGAACAACTTTCATATAGTCGCTCCGCGCGGATGCTTCAAGCGTCTCACCCCCGGGGAGGGTTTGCCGGGGGCGTTCGCGTAGGCGGTATTCCAGCGGTCAATGGTACAAGACGGCCGATGAAAGGGCGATCATAGCTGGCCGAAAAAGCAGGTATTTGCGCCTAGTGATATTTCCTACCGTAGGCAATCAGGCCTTTCTTTAGCTTCACATACCGCCGTTTTACCCAGCGTGCAAACGTCTCAACGCCCGTACGCTCATAACGTTCATCCTCTCTTTCCATCAAAGCGCTAGTCTTAAACCCAGTCTTCAGCTTTACCCAAGCGTTGAAATCAAATCTCTTCGCAATTCTGTAGAGGTAGCGATTGATCGGTGCAAAACCTGGTTTCTTGACAACCGCCACACCGAAATCGATCACACACGGCTCACGCCCTCCAACAACAAGGACATTGTCCTTCTTTTTCATGTCGCCATGTGCCACACCGGCGCCGTGTAACTGCTCGATGAGCTCAAGAAGTCTGCTAAAGAACGCATCTCTATCCCTAATCTTGGCCTTTCGTATTGGAATACCATCGACATACTCCAGCGCAAGGTAACGCCCCTCGAGCAGACCGTAGCAGCGGGGAACCCCATTAATCCCAGCTAGTTTCGAATAAACCTTGTACTCATTGCGCAACATCGCACGGTAGATGAGTCTGACTGGCCCCCAACCCGTAGGTGCCTTAATGATCAGACGTCGACCCTCATGATCATACAAATAGACATGTCCCTGGTAACCATAGCTGAAGACGTTGGATCTGGTTTTGGTACGCTTTCTGATCCACTGAAGGAGTTCGCTCTCAGTGGGAAGATCTGGATCCCTCAACGTCTGCACACCAGATGTTTAGCTCAGCTCGGGTAGAGAATGTAGAGGCAAAAGAGTAGAAACAACGCGATGATGGGTTCCCCGTTTTGTCGCAGGCTCTGCTTGAACGACCAGTTGCCGCGTTGGTCAGGCTGATACGGCATCAACCGTGGGATCAGGGCGCGTGTTTTCTTGTGCCATCTCGCCCATTGTTCTCCAAACTTTCTTTGGAGCTTAGCGTCCTCGTGGCGAATAGCGGGGGGGTAAAAAGCCAACAAGAAACCGATAAGCAGGGGGATGGCCCACCACAAGCCGGAGGCAAGGGCAAAGCCAAACAGCAGGGCGAAATTTCCTACATATAGGGGATGCCGCACAAAGGCGTAAGGACCTGTCGTCGCCAGAACTTTGTTCTTTTTGACATGACCTGAGGCCCACAGTCGAATTGCGCTACCCACGATAACCAGTGCGGCGCCGGCAAGGTATGGGGCCGGCCCCGGGTTCCCTGCGATACTAACCAAGATGATAAAGGCTATACCGAGGAACTGGCGGAACCGCTCTCGATGGTCTCGGATATCAGCAAAAAATCGTCGTAACCCGAACGCCATCGGCATCGATTCACCCCCTTGAGTGGGTTTCGCTCGCATAAACCTTCTACCGTCGTCGTCGGCGTACAAAATCAACCGGCAGCTCTGCCCATCTAGCCCTGTTGGTTTCTATACCTCTCAATCATCAAGGCCATCTTATCTTTTACTAGGAGCTTTTCCTTTTTCATTTTCTCTAACGTCATGTCATCCAATGGCAGCACTCCGTTGCCAGCCTTGTCGACCTTTTCATCAAGCTCTTGGTGCTTATCAAAGAGTGTTTTGAAGTCAGTGTTATCGGCGAGCAACTGCTGCACAATCTCCTGATCGTGTTCGAACATATTTATGCCCTCGCGTTCATTTTCGGCTACGTTTAACCCAACAAAAGATAATCCTATTACTACAGCCAGCGGCGCTTCGTTGCAAGCATAATCAAAAAAACCAATAAAAAACCGATACAAATGGCGTTCATTCGGACCCAGAAATGGAAAGCCCCGATACCCTTCGGTATCGAGGGCTTGGGATAAAAGCCTGGCGATTGATGTGCAGGCGACCCACAGGGATGTAGGGAGTTAGCGCAGCGCAAGGGCAGTGGCCGGGATGTACGAATGCCGCGGAGGCCAAGGATGGCCAATAGCAGCGACCTACGATGCGCACAGTTCACCGCCGCTGGGCTCAAGAAAAACCCGCCGGCGTCGCCGGCGGGTTTTAGGAATAAGAGCCTGGCGGTGCCCTACTTTCGCGTAGGGAGTCCCCACACTATCATCGGCGCAGAGCAGTTTCACTTCCGAGTTCGGAATGGAATCGGGTGGTTCCCACTCGCTATTGCCGCCAGGCAAACTTGTCATGACTTTCCGGTGGAATACTAGCACCAAAAAGACAGAACTTGGGAAGCGACCAAGATTCATCACAGCCATATACGACCCAAACTTCTTGGGTGTTATATGGTCAAGCCTCACGGTCAATTAGTACTGGTAAGCTTCATGCATTACTGCACTTCCACACCCAGCCTATCAACGTCGTAGTCTTCAACAAACCTTCAGGGACCTCACGGGTCCAGGGAAATCTAATCTTGAGGAAGGCTTCCCGCTTAGATGCTTTCAGCGGTTATCCCGTCCGTACATGGCTACCCGGCAGTGCCACTGGCGTGACAACCGGAACACCAGAGGTACGTCCACTCCGGTCCTCTCGTACTAGGAGCAGCTCCTCTCAAATTTCCAACGCCCACCGCAGATAGGGACCAAACTGTCTCACGACGTTCTGAACCCAGCTCGCGTACCACTTTAAATGGCGAACAGCCATACCCTTGGGACCGGCTTCAGCCCCAGGATGTGATGAGCCGACATCGAGGTGCCAAACACCGCCGTCGATATGAACTCTT
>Ga0224508_10000992_pt1 | contig 26098 bp, 48 predicted proteins | sample SF_Jan12_sed_USG_4_FD_170157 | JGI IMG/M metagenome (GOLD analysis project Ga0224508, IMG submission 170157) | Sediment microbial communities from San Francisco Bay, California, United States - SF_Jan12_sed_USGS_21 | ecosystem: Environmental > Aquatic > Marine > Sediment | place: USA... | reverse complement strand
ATCGGCGGCATGGCGAGCCGGGTTCACCCCGACGTCTTTGGTGAGAAATACTGGCAGCGCTGGGTGCGCAGTTATCCGGATATCGCACGGAAATTCTACCCCGGGCTAACGGGGTAATGCTTTGTTTACATCAGAGTGATGTCTATAGAAAGGAGTTGCCTGTTAATAACCAGGCCGAAAGAGGCCGTCAGATCAGGGCCGGGGCCGAACCCAGAGCCAGCTTGCGACAACCAGCGCGCCGAACAGCGTATAGACCACAATAAACATCCACTCCGGCGCCCGATAATAAAGCAGCGCCTCAAGCCAGTGCGCGACGAACGAACCCGGGTAGGTTGCATCACCCGCTTTATCTCGAAGGTCCATCTCCCACTGGGTGAGCGGGCAGATAACGCTAAACCAGGACTGCAGCACGACGATGCCGATCGCCACGAGGTGCATCAGGCGAAACTGGCGATTGCGTACCCATGGCCAGTGCAATAGTCCACCGACGAGAATCAGCAGCAGGCCAAGAACCACGAAGGCGACAAACAGTGCATGAATTAACAGAACCGTATCGGCTACGACGAGATAAATCAGGCTAGTGTCCATCAAACCACCTTACTCTGCCGGTTTTCGAATGTATCATGCTACGGCACCTGGCCATTTTACCCGGGAAGCAGGTTTAGTCGGCTTTCTTGTATCCCTGCTGCAGCATACAGGCGTTAATTTCTGCATACGCGGCACGTTCTGCGGTAGCGAAATCATCTTTCACCAGCATCTTCGCCTCATTGTTATTCGCCCTTAAAAGCCGGGTATTTCTCTGCGCTTCAATTTGATCCAGCCTTTCATCGATCCGGCAAGTCGCCCTGGCTTCCTGAAACTCGGCTTGCACGACCGGAGCACCATCCAGACGGATCCACTTGGAAGCGCATCCAGATACCAGTATCGCTAATATGATTGCCATAATTCGAGTCACTTTATACAAAATAACAATCCTCTATGTTTGAACAGATTTGTGCGCAAACTGGTGGGAGAGAGTGTGCTTTTCGCTTGCCAGCCTAGAGCTCGATCCCAACCTGGTCGAGTATCGTTACCATCAGCCAGTAACAGATAACGGTAATCAAAATCGATAGCGTCATACTCAGATAAAAGTTAAATCCCTGTTTCAACAGCAGTGGCAGCGAGATAAAAAGGGCGAGCGATGGTAGCACCAGCCAGAAAATACCGGAGGCTAGCCCGGCAACCCGGGCGACATCTTTGGTATCGATATAAAGCCAGATCATCGCCAGCACAGACACCAGCGGTATCGACGCCAGTATGGCGCCAATCAGCGTGCTGCGTTTCGATATTTCCGAAATGGCAACAATCAGTATTGCCGAGATAACAACTTTAGCGATGTAATAAGCCATAGATTGCCTGGTATTAGTGAGAGCCATTAGTAGATGGCATTGCTGTGCCCGATATAATCGCGAATTTGACCGACGATTTGATCCAGCTTCTTGCTGTGCAAACCTGAGTAACTCCGTGTTAACGGTACGATCGTATCATCGTCGAGAATCACTACCAGGCGGTGGGAGTATTGCAAACCGCCCGAGTCGCCGGCTTCAATCGCTTCACGCCTGACCTTGATGATGCGTGTAAGCGGTGCCTCTCCAGCCCTTTTTTTAAACAGATTACGCCAGCGCCAGTGAAACATGCCGTCAGTTCTGGAAAAGGTGAAACTGGCGAACTCGATGAAGTAATATGCTCCCGCCAGGGGTAACAGCACGCCGATAAAAAGGCCAACCAGTTCTCCGGTTTTTATACTGCCATCGAGTACCCGTGGGACAAGCTCGATTAGCATAAGCGGCGGAAGACACAGCAGTACCAAAGCAATCACGTAGCTGTTTGACCGAACCCGGTAAGCGGAATCGTCTTCTTCAGTAACTAGCATCGGTCAATTGCCGTCTAAAAGCCATTATCAGCCTCTGTTGTAGAGTGAAAACTGGTTGCGCGCGCGCTTGGCCTCTCCTGCATTTGCTGCATCCACTTTTCCAGCCCCGGGAACGAAGCCAGCATCGCAGTGCCCTCGGGGGTTTCGATAAAATAACGCAGCATCGGATAGGCGTGCAAGTCTGCGAGCGAAATGGAATCGCCGGCCATGAACTCGTAGTCTTCGCGCAGCAGGTCGAGTTGCTGCAGGATTTTTTGCAGCGTTGGAATCGCCGAGGCGACCAGTTCTTCGTCAACCCGGCCACCACCACCTGCTACGACAATCCGCTGAACGTAGACATCCCAGACCATCGGACGATAGGTATACGCATCAAGGATGCCAATGATCTGGTTCATGCGTGCCCTTCGTGACGAAACCGACGGCTGTAATACGACACCTGGAAATGTTTCGTCGATGTAGCGTGTTATTGCAGAGGTTTCATACAGGTAGAATTCACCGTGCATCAGGCATGGGATTGTGCCGAATGGATTATGTGCAAGGTATTCCTCGGGTGGCCCGGCGTCGGCAAATATGTCGATCTCTTCGAGTTCGTATTCGACATTTTTTTCCTCGAGCGCCATACGCGCGATGCGGGTGTAAACGCTTATCCGCAGCCCCAGTAACTTAATTGTAGCCATGGTACGGCCCTCTAAACCTGACGATAATTGCTTGCGTCGGTAAAAATTGTTTTAACCTGTCACGACAAGATACACGACGCCACCTGGTTTGGGCCCCTGGCCCTTCATTATTTTTCAACCGGATCATGATGGTATCGTGGTGAGTACTTCCGCGGTGGAGCGAAGCTCGCAGAATTCGCCGTCGAGGCTCACCAGGTTAACCCGATGAATGTCTTCGGCGGAGTAATGCACACCATCGTAGCCGAGGCGTCCAAAAGCTGCGGTCGCATCGTTGATCAAGGTGACGTCAAAGCCCAGATCGGAGGCCATACGGGTAGACGCAGAAACGCAGTGGTCGGTGGTGAGCCCGACGATGACAAGGGCTGAAATACTGGCGCGTCGCAAGTACTGCTCGAGGCCGGTACCGATAAAGGCACTGTTAACCGTCTTGGTAAACTCCTTTTCCCCGGGCAAAGGCTGGACCTCATCTTTATAGGCGTTACCAGGAAGGTCCGGCCGTAATGGCGATTCTGGCTCGACCGAGCAGTGTCGAATGTGGATGATCGGACGGCCCAGCTTGCGCCAGACACCGAGCAACGCGGCTATATTCGCCTCGGCATCCGGATTGTTACGCAAGCCCAGCGACGCTTCGGCAAGACCTTTCTGCACGTCGATGATCAATAGTGCGGGATTATTGTCAGCGTCATTTGTCATATCTATTTTGCTTGAGTCGATTGGTCGACTGGATTTGCCGGATCTCGACAATAATCGCCGGTAAATGTTAATGATCTCGATGTAATCCTAACCGAAATATCGAGGGAGTTGAATTTAACCGTCGGCGAGATCGATCAGAATCGCCGCGTGATCGCTTAGCGCATCACGACGGTCCGGTTGTTCCGGGTCGTGTCCCCACGCGTGGCGCAGGCCGGTTAAGGTAGGCAAAAGCTGCGGGCTGCAAAAAGCATGGTCGAGCCGAAACCCGTTATTGCGGTGTGAATACCAGGTGTACTCGCGGCGATCACCGTGCAGGTGCCGAAAAGCATCAGCAAAGCCACGATCCTCCATACCGACCATCCAGTCATGCTCGCGCTGAAACCCTGGGCCCAATGGATTTTCTTCATCGATATCGCGCTTACCGCAATTCGTATCGCCCAGTAACAGCCCGGCCCCCAGGCGCCATTTGTCAACTGTCTTCAATACGGATGCCAGATAGGGGTACTTCAGCGTCGGCGTGTTGTGATTTGGAATGTGCATCAAGCCTAGCGTTAACCCGGGATCGGTCTCGACCTGGGCCAGTAGCCACCGTTCTCGATTGCGCGGCATAGACGCCGCGGTGACGGGGTGCAAGGGATTCCGGCTGGCCAGCAGCAGCGCGTTCCTGGCAGGGTGTTTCGAATTTATGCTGCTTAGCTGGTGGGAGAAGCCCGCTTTTTTTAGCTCGGTCGCCAGCCACTGGCTTGCAGCGGTGCCACGGAATTCACTTAGACCTATAATTTCCGGCTGCCATTCAACCAGCTGACCGAGAATACCGATTGCGCGTCTACCACCGCCAGCGCGAATGTTCCAAGAGACGATGCGCATGTTTAATCGGACTTAGAAGCTTCGGTTAATCGATCTGATCGCGTCCATTTTTTACCGCGTTAAACCGTGTTTCTGCCTCCCGAAACAGGGACCTGATCCGGTCGATATCCCAGGGCAGTTCTTGCAGTGTTTCATGATCCCATTCGCTTCTCGGCTTATCCGGTTCAAAAAAATCGCCGCCATAGACGTGTATGGCGGTTGTCATTTTACCAATCGGGTTAAGCACGGAATGAATGATGTTAGTACCCAGGGTAGCGACGTCACCAGTGCCGAGTGATTTAGCACCCGCGGCCTCGATACTGGTCTCGGTTCGACGCCAGAACAGGTTATCCTCGCGACCCGAATAGATGCCGATAACGGCATACATCTGGTGATTGTGCGGCATCAGGCTCATGCAGGGCGCCCAGGCGAAATCGAGAATCGTAAGTTCGGGTGACCGGTAAAGCGTCGTAATGCCCGCGTGTTCCGGTTCACCCAGTTCGGCAACGATGCCAGCGCCGTCAGATACCGCCTCAGTCACAACTTCGCGTACCGCCTGCTGACCCTCCGGGGCTGAATCAATGCAGTCCTGGACAAACCTGTCTTTGTTGAACATGACTTTTTTCCCTCGTGTAAAAAAGTATCGCTAGCAAAGATATTGCGAGCCATGCCGGCCTTGATCATTTGTCGTGCAGGCTTTACCCGTGAGCGATTTCTTTTTCGGTAAACAGATAGTCTTTAAGCTCCTTGTCGAAGGTTGGATCCTGGCGTCGAATCCACTCGAGTACCATCGCCGCATGTTCTTTTTCCTCATCCCGGTTGTGCGCGAGTATTGCCTTTAGTTCGCTATTTTTACAAGCATCGACGCGCTGGTTGTACCAGTCTACCGCTTCCAGTTCCTCCATTAGCGACGTGATTGCCCGGTGCATATCCCGGGTTTCATCGGTTAATTCGTTAATGGGCTCGTGATAGCCTTCATTTGCCATTTCTCTCTCCGGTATTGCTTCGGTTGTTAAGGTCGATAATCGATCAGACAGGATACCGATACGATATTGCCGTCTTATTATGAATCAGTTGCCCTCGTTCGAACATACCGGATTGCAAATGGTGACAATAAAATATTACGAATTCAGAATTACAGGCGTATAAGGCATCTAACATCCCTCATGCATTAATCATTTAGACCCGGCTCCAACAAAGCATGCCTGAATTAACGCGATTAATTTTTGTCGCCCCAGGTTTTTCATCAACGCGATGTTACGCGCTGGAATCTGATCAGCCTCCGGAAAATCAGCAAGGGCTCGTTCGAGGCTGTCCTCCCGAATCAGATGTAGAACAGGATAGGGCGATCGGTTGGTAAAGTTTTCGACATCGCCCCGGTCGGTGCCCGCGAAACGGTAATCCGGATGAAAGCTCGCAACCTGGTAGACACCTTCCAGTTGCAGTAACTGCAGCAATCGATCGGCACTTCCCAGGAACTGGTTATAGCGGTCGAATTCCTGTAACACCCCGGGGTGAATGAGCAGCGTGGTTTCAACCGACGGGTCGTGATCGAGTAAGCCGAGTTCGACCTGTAAATCTTCGAGTAACTGTTCTTCGGTAACCGCCTCGGTCACGGTAAATCTTACCCGGTTGTCGAGCAGTACTTTTTTCGCAAACGGACAGAGTTTCAAGTCGACGACAACAGATTCCACCCACTTCCGCGTCGATCTGATGACGTTATCGTTACAGGTAATCGTGCGGTTCATCTTTTATCAGCCGCTTGCTTAAAACCACCACCGGGTCGGTGTCGTAACCGACACTTTTGTAGAAAGATATGACGCTTTCGTTGGTATTTCTGACCATTAAATCGATTTTAGGGCAGCCTATTTTGATCAGCACTTCTTCAGCATGGTCTACCAACCGCATGGCGATGCCCTGGCGTTGATAAGTGCTTTTTACCGCGAGGAAGTAAATCCAGCCGCGATGACCATCATACCCCGCCATGCAGCTTGCAACGAGTTCGCTATCCAGTAGGCCAACGAAGAACAGGTCGGGAGAGGTTGACAGTTTCCGTTGAATATCGGTCGCGGGATTATTCCACGGAACAATAAGTCCACACTGTTGCCACAGGATAATGACGTCAGTTTCGTCGTCTGGACGAAAGGTTCTGATAACAAGATTTTTCATAACGCGTACGTGGGTAAACCAAATCTTACGGTAGTTTTGAGGCCCATATCGCCAGTTTGTGCATCATCGACTTCTGCGAAATCTGGTCCTCGGGAATAGGTTGAATCACTTTGTCGTGCACCAGAAGTCGATAGATATACTCGATTTTCTCGTGCGCCGAATCGGTGGATTCGAATTCGACGACACCTCTTTTTTCTCCATACATAACGCCCTCGACAATGGCTTTTTTGAGCATTTCTTTTTCGTTCTTCAATTTTTTCATCGTCGATCCTTATTTTGGATACATGGATCCTGTCGACGGATTTGATGTCGCGGCGGCATAATAATTTCATTGGCGGTACGAGCGTTCTTTAGATCAGGGCTCAACAGGAACTCCGTTGCGGTAATAAATCGTATCACTGTTTCCATTTTTATCCGTTTCAATCCAGGGGCCTTCCTTGAGCCCCTCAACGTAACTGCCACTAACAATTACCACACCCTCATCACTCCACGAGGTGAAGTCGCCGTGTAATTTACCCTCGAGATTGGTTTGCGTTTTCAATATTAAAATTCCGTTTTTATCCAACTCTAAAGGACCGGCCCGAACAACCAGGTTTGGCTCTTTTTCCCACAAACAGGTACGCATAGTGACTCCATCACCCAGGCTGGCTGTAACCGCATTTCCAACCGCACATTGCAAATCCGCCGCGGCGAATAGTCTGGGTGCAGCGATTATGAGTATCGCGAGCAAGACAGAGCAGACAAGCAATGGGATTTCGAGGCGCATAGCACTGTTACTCATGTGGTCCCCTCGTGGCAGATTCAGTTACAAGCGATTTATTCCGAATGCAACTGACTCTCGTGACATTCGATGCAAACGGCGTTACGCGATTACACGCTAGATTATCATATGATCCAGATGTTGCCGAATGCCACGATAAGCGACAGATTCGATAATACGGTGCGATGACAGGTCTTGGAGAATTTTTCTTGGCTGCGTGAATCGCAGCCAGGCACAACGACAGTGCCGCTGCACCAATCGCAAGCACAACCGCGAATGAACCTACAAAAATCGTTCCCTCGTAGCCGATTGGCGGGAACTCGTTATGGGTAATGCTGACGGCCAACGTAGCGGAAATTATCGCTACACTCGAAAGAAATTTTGATAGTCTATATACGGCAATCGCCTTGAAAATTAGTTAGCCGCGAGAGCCGGTGCTGCCGTCGATATCCGTCTGCATGCCTACTCCGGGTTTCAGCACTTTTCAATATTACCCCGTTTCGGCTGCGGGCATCGGGCCACTTCCATGGTCCATCATGGAAATCACGACAATCCCTAATCTTTGCTCGGTCTCTACTCTTCGATGCGCTTCGGAGGCCTGATCCATCGGGTATATTTTATCGACAACCGGTTTTATTTTACCCGACTCTATCATTTCCCTGAGTTCGAGTAATTCTTCCTCCTTCTCGCCGGCAAAAGCAAATACGGCGGTCTTGCCCGTAAACCTGGACGTCAGCACCGACCTTAACATGTCGGACAAACGGGGATTTCCCTTGAGATACCGCCCTCCTGGATTGAGTGATCCAATGCAGCCGGAATAGGAACTGCGGGCCACCATGTCAAAGATAACATCATAGGTTTCTCCACTCCTGGTGAAGTCCTCCCGCGTGTAATCGAAGAAATGATTCGCCCCGATCCGGCGCAACATCTGCTCCTTGATCGGGCTGTCAACCGCGGTTACCTCGGCCCCCATCGCTTTCGCAATTTGTACACCGAAGGTGCCGATACTACCTCCGGCGCCATTGACTAGAACCTTTTCGCTGTGTTGAACATTCGCCCTTGTCATGAAGTGAAGCGCATTCAATCCGCCCAGCGGAACTGCGGCCGACTCTTCAAAGGTTAAATTGCGCGGTTTTGGAGCAATCGTGTAGCTGTCGGGCAGGCAGGCATACTCACCGTAGGCCCCCATGCGAAGCCTGGCACATCCAAAAACCTGTTCCCCCGGTCTGAACTTCGAAACCGCCTTGCCGACAGATTCGATTTCTCCCGAAAAATATCCTCCCAATACCGGGTTCTTCGGCCGGGTTAGCCCCGCTGCAATCCGCAACGGAAGCCAGAACCATTTCACCGCGAACTTGAAACTTCGCATTTCGCAGTCAGCCTTCGTTGCTTCGGCTGCATGAACCTTGATCAGGAGTTCATCATCTGCTGGTGCCGGTTTGTCGATGTCCTTGACCTGAAGGACATCGGGTCCTCCGTAATTTGTGTACACAATGGCGCGCATAAGATTATTGCTGTTAGACAGTCCGACGGTATTTTCCTGTTACGCCATTCATAGCGTGATGACCTGGTCTGGCATGACTGGCTTGTAGTTGGCAGTGAGCTACAGGCAGGTCCGGGTAACATTGGTGCCCGCAACAATAAGGCTCACTAATGGAAACGGCAAGCGCAGTTTGCGAAAATGCGATGGAATGGGCTTTTAGACAATACCGCGATTAACTTCGTCGATTTGTTCATTGAGAGTCCATAGGTCATAAAGCACCCCGAGCAGGCAAAGGCCTCCCGTCAGCATCCAGATCAGGCCGGTAATCCATTTGCCCAGGTAGAACCTGTGAACGCCGAAGATTCCCAGGAAAGTCAGCAGAATCCAGCCAAGCGTGTAGTCCTTGTTGCCACTGGTATATCTCATGTCGGCGGTTCTATCCATGCCCGGGATCAGAAACAAATCCACGATCCAGCCGATAAGAAAGATACCGAGGGTAAAAAAGTAAATTGTGCCGGACACCGGGCGGCCAAAATAAAATCGATGGGCGCCCATGAAGCCGAAAATCCACAAGATGTAACCGATGACCTTGCTATGAGTTTCGTCTGGATGAGCCATGTCTTAACCTGAAACGGGGTTGAAACGGCGGCGACAGATTCGCTTGTATCGTTAATTGCATGAATCGGTGGCGTGTTCGCAACGTATTAAATCGCTATCCTTCGCTAGGGAGCAATATCCTTTGGATGATCAATCGCGTGCCTGACTACTGCTTTAATGTCCCGATGTGCAAGCCTGTCTTTATCCCGGAAGTTTATGCAGCCTTTGCCGGTTTTTATTTCCGGGTTGTTTTTACTGAAAACTTCGATATGGTGATAACCGCAGGTATAGAGAGAGATGTAGTTCTTTTGATTGGCGAGCGCGACCCAACCCTCGCCAACCCGGTAGGTTGGCATTTTATATTTCAGGTCGACAACTGCGTCAGGATAAAGACTTATAATCAAGCTGTGCAGCTCGTTGATCCTCGCTTTGCGATTTTCCGGGATCGCTGCGAAGTAATCTGCGACGTCTTTTTTCACTAACTTGGCCCTAAAGCGCTGTATCCGCGGTAATCTGCTCGCAGCGTAAATATGCCATTCGACTGCATGGCCCATTGTACAATTTCGATATATTTTTTATTTTTTTCTTTCATTGGTTATCTATTGCTGGTGAGCTTAAAGTCGATTATCCCATCCAGGATGCGTTCTGCAAATCGGTTCAGATGCGAGTTGCATAGATTGCGCTAAGCCCGACAACAAGAAATATGATCCACGATAAGTGCTTGCCCCTGGTTTCAATGAGCGCAAGCAGGAAATGGGCAATAAAGGTGCAACCGATAACCGTACCCACGGTACTCAAAACCAGAGGCGGGTGCGCCATTAAAACCAGGATTGCTGCAAATCCCCACCAGGCAAGCGTAGTGACATGCCATGCAAATCGAAGCGTCCGGATCGTGAAATCCGGGCTACCGAACAGTTTTGGTAGATTATCGCGACGGAAAAGTCGCGTGAGTATGTATTTTTCACCCAGAGCCGAATGAATAACGCCGATTCCGAAAGCTAGAAACGAGGCTAAATAGAGTAAGGTTTTCATAGGCGTGGGAAATCCTGCATCAATGATCAACCGGGTCCCCAAAAGACTGTTTGCCGATCTGCATGCGTTAGTAGTGACGGCTACTAGACTGGCATCTGGATTAACTCGGACACCTCGAGTGAGCCACCAATATCAAGAAACGGGCAAGCTTTTGCAATCTCCAGGGCCGTCTCCATGGAATCCGCTTCAATAATCGTATAACCAGACATTGTCGAAGTCCCGCCGCTGGTAACAGAACCATCAGGGTTGACGGTGCTTGTGTTCTTGAGCGGATTAGCAGGACTAACCGCTGCCTCGCCGAGTGCAGCCAACCAATCCATGTACTTCGAAAAATGTTGCTTACCCTCCTCGGGGTCGGATGGTTGATCGCCGCCCAGATAAACAATAACGTATTGGGACATTTGTATTCCTCCTTTTTAGAAAACAAGCCATTGATTTGATTGAATCTGCTTGCCTTTACGAGATAAAATTATTTTGACGTTAGCTAAGGGTTACGGCGGTTCCACTTACGCTTACCATCAGCATACCGCCTTTGGCACCGACCGTTTCGTAATCGATATCTATTCCTACAATAGCGTTCGCTCCTAAATCGGCGGCCTGCTGCGACATTTCTTTAAACGCAATGATTCGCGCCTTTTGTAATTCCGCTTCGTATGCAGCCGATCGCCCGCCGACTATGTCGCGAATGCCCGCAAAAAAATCCTTAAAAATATTGGCGCCTAAAATGGCTTCTCCCGTCACTACGCCATGGTAGTTCGAAATATTTTTTCCCTGGATACTGGGCGTGGTTGATTGAATCATGTTGTTTCTCCTTAAGTTTGAATTGCGTTTAACGTCTTGCTTAATTTGCGGATAAAGCGAGAGGCGTTTTTTCGATCCGGCTGCATGCGCATGTTAGCGTTCTATATTTTGAGTTTAAAACCTTCATGCGTAGCCTGAAATCCAAGTGATTCATAAAACCTCAAGGCACCTGGCCTCTGTTTATCCGAAGTAAGCTGAACAATACGGCAATTCTTGTCTCGCGCGCGCTTAATCGCCCATCTTATGAATTCTGAACCCAATCCTTTTCCTCGGTAATTTCTGGCAATTCTTACGCCTTCAATCAGGCAGCGCCACGAACCGGTGTGGGTCAAATAAGGAATAAACGTTAGCTGCAGCATACCGACCAGTTCGGCATTACTCTCGACAACAGTTAACTCATTGTTTGGATCTCTGTCGATACTGTGAAATGCGTCGATATAGCTTTGATTTAAGGGCATTGAGATATCTTCTCTTTGCAACCCCAAATCATCATCTGCCAGCAGATTGACGAGATATGAAATATCATTTTCTGTTGCCTTGCGAAAATCCAGGTTCATGCGAATTCTGAAGAACCTCAAGGTCCCTTATCAGCCGCAAACAGTGAGAGCAGCGGTAGTTTTATGCGACTGCAAATCTTTGTCAGGTGCGACTGTACGCTTTGCATCCTTTGCGACCATCACCTCATGGTTTTAACTGCTCACCATTATCCCTGCTGCTAAGCCATATTGAAATTACTTTCCAAACAATTAGCAGGCCCATTCCGACGAGCGCCAGAACCTGGCTACCAAACATGACAAAAGCAGCCAGCAAACCGGGCCCCTGAGTATCGAAACTGGAGGCAGGGGTCGTGACTAAAAACCAGCCCAGCCAGATAAATCCCGCGATTGACAATCCCAGGATAGATAATGCGATGTAATTAAAGATTTTCATCGTATCCATGCTTTGTTACTAAGCATCTAACGTCCTGTACCAGCGGCCAACAAAGCGTGTAGCTACATGCTGGTCCGCCAGCATGCACTTGTTAGCTGCCTAAAACTCATACTCCTCGACAATGAATGCTGAAGATTTTGAGTGATCGATAAAATTCCCTTCATCTTCCAGCAGCGCGGCACCTAATTTCTGCCCCTCAGGAGAGCTCATTCCCTCCACAAGTTCTTCCTCCGACCCAAACCACACCTCGGCGACGCCATCGTATTCCGGCCGCATGTTTCTGGATGCCCTTAATCCTTCGTTCAAGGGAGTGTCTATCGTGTGAGATTGTAAATATTTTTTTGCCCCCATCGCGGCAGCATTTTCCATGAAGAATGGGCCATGTTTATTCATCCAGTAATCTTTGAACTCTTCGCGAGTCATTTTCGGGTGTCGTGTTATACACATAACGAACTTGATCATCTTTTATGCTCCCGTGTTTATTCGGTATCCTGGGGATCACTGTACCTATGGTTTGAACCCAGCCCTAGAACTTGCCATTGTCGTTTTTCCATTCGCTGCGCGGGGGGATTGCTTCGGTTGTATCCCAGTGCTCGACAATCTTATTATGGGCAACTCGATAAAGATCATAGAACGATGAATGAACTCCGTTAAGCGAACCTTCACAAACTGAAAGCACAAAATCACCGTCAGCCAGAAGGCGATGCATTTTATCGTATTGTATCGTTATGCCGTCGCTAGATGCGGGATCAGATAGCGCTGAATGCAGTGCCGACATTCCGTCACCGATACGCGGATTGTGCTCTGTGAAGCGCTCGCCATCGATATAATCTTCGAGTTTATCGAACTCACTATTTAACAGGATTTCTTCGACAAAGGAGCGCACGATTTCCCGGTTGTATTCAGTCCTGTCGAGACCGGTTGCTTCTGTCGGTCCATCAACCATGGTATGACCGGATGGGTTGGGCCCCTGTCTTTGTTGGATGTTGTCCCAGTGTTCAACGGCCAGATTATCCTCGAAGCGGAAAACTTCGAAGCCGATATTCGAATTTGCGAAGTCATATTCCGTGTGGGCGAATACGTAGTCGCCATCCTCGAAGACACGCACGATATTGACGCGGGGGGAGGTTTTCGACAATCGCTCAAACAGCGCGGCCAGGCCCTCGCTACCCTCGTGGGTCTGGGGGTTGTGCTGAATGTATTTATCCTCGTTGACGACAGCAACGGCAGTAGCGTCACCAGTTTCGATGCCTTTAAGCAACGCGTGTATCTGATTCTTTCTTTCTGATGTCATGGGTAGTTACGTTTCTACCAGGACAGCTTGGTCCGTCCGCATACGTTTGTTATGTATCATGCAAGGATAAAGACATTTCATTCCAGCTCAATCCGCCGTGATCTGAGTCCGATGCGCCCAGGTTAACAAAACCGTATCCGGTATACATATCGATTAACTCCGTTTGACAAATAAGATAGATGTCAGATTTTCCAAGGGCCTTCATTCTATCGATAAAGCTGTTCATCAATTTGCTGGCCATACCTTTTCCCTGGTAATCGGGATGAACAACAACTGATAGAATGACGATATGTTTGCCTTCAGGATCGTGGCCGATAAGTTCTTTAAACGCTTCGTCCGAAAGCTCAACCTCGTGGGTGGCCCCGGAGTTGATAAAACCAATTATCTCTCTGTCATTTTCTAGAACAATGAAACCTTCTGGATAAGTTTTTATCCGCTTTAGAACCTTATCTTTGGTGGCGGCTTCATCACCCGAATAAGAAACAGTTTCAATTTCAAAACATCGATCTAGATCATGTTCGTTTACGATACGGATTCTAAACTCTGACATGCTTTAAAGGTATTCGTGATATATAAGGCCCGCATCAGCGGCTAATAAAGCGCGCAGCGGTTTTCAAGCCCGACTGCAAGTGCTTGTTATGTGTTTCGTAGTGGCGCAGAACTTCTATTCCGAAGTCCTTCCATCCTTCAGCGCTGAACGCTATCGGTCGAACCTCGAGAACTGCATCCATAGCTTCCTTTGCTCCGTAGCCTTCAAATTCGATAAGATAGGTAGCCAGCACCATTCCTGTTCTGTCTTTGCCTGAGCGGCAATGAATTAACACTGGGCCGTTCTTCAAATTGTTTCTAATGAAGGCCATTGTTTTGGGAAGATTATTTAAGCAAAGCTCTTTATCGCCATCTCTTACGGGAGCATTTGATGACATGGGTATTGTTGAATGAACAATTCCTAAACCAGAAATAAGAGACCCGTGAACTGCATCTCCATTATTGACGGAAAGAATTGCTGAAAAACCGTGCGATTTTAATTCATCCAAATCCCACCAATCCTGATTCGGCCCTGAACGGCCAGCAACCTTTCCTTTTCTTAACCAGAACACATGTTTCATGATTCTATAAGCACCTGATACCCCGCATCAGCGGCGAAGTGAGCCTGCAGCGGGCCCTTTGTCCGTCTGTATGCACTTGTTAGGGGGCTTTACTTGGTGGTTCCCATGTATCTGGGGGCCATTCATCGAATTGCGGGAGATCATCATTTATATCATGCCACTGAGCCTTGGAGCCTGCGAAGATGTGTGATTCTGGCTTTATGCCCGGATCTCCTTCAACGGTACCTAACGTTATCGATGTGATTATGCCCTTGGCGGTACCTGCTAATGACGAACCACATTCACTACAAAAACACCAACCGTCATCAGATAGCGTTTCATATACCTTTACAAGGTCTTCTCCTGAGATCCATTTAAAATTGTCTGGATTGAAGTCAGCATAAGTCGCAAATGCTGCGCCATGCTGTCGCCTGCACATAGAACAATGGCAGTGACTTACATCAAAAAGACGCCCGGTGATTTCGTAGCGAACTTTGCCGCACAAACATCCGCCTTTAATTGCCATCTTGGTTTCTCCTTTGTGCTCCCTAATGCTCCACATCAGCGGCCCAGCTTTGCTGGGTCGACTGCATGCGCTTGTTATAAGGCATTTTTATGAATCTGACTCTCATAGTCATACCCTTCGGTGTCCTTCTCCACTTCAATTAACTGGGTTTCGTTCTCGAAAATAAATTTCACTCGATTTCGATACGCTTCGTTCAAACCTTCATCAACCGGCAAGATATAAAGATCATCATTTGAAATTTTTTTAAGTTCCAAATATCTCCTCCCCTAAGCTTTTTGAAGTGAAACCCAGATATGGTTGATCTTCGATATCTCTCGTTGCGACCTTGATGTGTAATGGCACTCCTTTATCTATTTGTATCGATATCCCCGTATCAATTCTTCGCGATGTTGTTGCAAAGTTCATGCTTTATATCAGCCCATTTATGTGTTTCATGCTTTGTATAAAGTAAATGCACCAATAATTATGAATCCAATACCTGCGATATAGTGCAAATACTTCTCGTTTATATATTCGGATAGCAGGCTGCCTGCTAATACTCCAATTGCTGAAGCTACAACCAGCGCGGAGGAGGCTGCAACGAAAACGGTATATTTGTTTACTTCTTTATCTGCTGCAAAAAGCATAGTTGCAAGTTGCGTTTTATCACCTAACTCGGCAATAAAAATGGCGCCAAATACCGTTAAAAAAATCTTCCAGTCCATTATTTACTGTTTGGGAAGAAACACATAACGCTCCTAATTAGCGGCCAAACCAGGAGCGTAGCGAGTGGTTTGGTCGGACTGCATGCGCTTGTTAGGCGGCATATAGTTTCTTAACCTTGATGCCTTTGCTATCTTTCTTTGCATGCCAAAGATCATATTGAACTTGCTGGTTTAGCCAACTTTCGGGTGAGGTATTAAAAGCCTTGGACAAACGCAAAGCCATTTCGGGGCTAATGCCAGCACGACCATTTAGAATCGAAGACAAAGTTTTCCGACTGACCCCCAAAGCTGCGGCAGCATCAGTGATGCTTATACCCAAAGGCTCAAGACAAAGATCCCTGATAATCTCTCCCGGGTGGGGTGGGTTATGCATATTCATATTCAGTGATAATCCTCGCAATCAACGTCTACAGCATCCGGGCCGTCAAACTTAAAGGTGACCCGCCAATTGCCACTGACTCGAACTGACCAATGACCTCGATGCTTCCCACGGAGCTGATGTAAGTGTAGTCCCGGTAAATCCATGTCCTGTGGCGACGCCGATGCATTTAGTCGACTTAGGACAAGCCGTAAGCGTTTGCTATGGGCAGATTGAATACCGGAGGCAGTTCCCTTAGAAAAAAACTTCTCCAATCCCTTGTGCTTGAAGCTCCGAATCATGGCGTATATTGTAACGCATAACGTTACAGGTTACAAGATATATTTGCCGCCTAACACTCAAATCAGCGGCCAATGTGCGCGCGTAGTGGGCATTTTGGTCCGACTGCATGCGCCTGTTAGGAGTTTCTTGACTAGTTGTCTCGGTCGACACGCACATACCTCCCGTCATTAAACTCAGTAAAGAAGTGTTCCACCATGGGGTGAATGATAGGTTCCAAATTATCATCGGACTCTAAATTCTGTTCAGCAACATACGTAGAATGATCACTCCCATGTACTAGTACATGGTACCAGGGCTTATTTTTCGGAGGGCGAGATTTAGCGACTGCTTCGTACCATTCATCTGTTGCTTGGAAATCTTGATCGACATCTACAATTACTCCGCGATAGTCAAAAAGGCGATGATGCACCAACTCGCCAACGGAGAATTTGACCTGTGTGATATTTGTTACAGTTCCCATGCTTTTGGTACGTTCGTTGTGTTGATCAAATCCCTAACGCCCCCCATCTGCGGCCGGCAAAGCCCGTAGCGGTATGCTGATCCGACTGCATGCGCTTGTTAGGAACCACTTCGATCCCAGAAACTATGAAGAACAATTCGGGCTGTGCTCGGATTATCGTTTGGGAGCTCCAGAATCATGTTAATCAACTTTCTTTCGCTCGGCGAGCCCACGTAACCCTCAAATTCCCTGGTTTGAAAGCCCATTGACCAGTCACCAAACTGACGTTTCTCTATGGTTTCCCGAGATACTAAAATTATTCCGGTGTGATTTTCATCTTTCTGAATGATGCTATAGATAACATCAAGACTAGTTTCAGGGCCTTCAATGTATTGCATAAAGTTGCCCCCTATGTAAAGCAGGACACCAGTAACTCCATATTCCTTATTTCGTTCACGCGCTCGATTTAAGAGATGTCCGATCTCCTCAATATTCAAAAGTCTTACGGCAGAGGATACGTAAACGATGGATTCCAAATCTGATTCAGGCATCTCAGCTTCTAATGCCCCGCATCAGCGGCCGTTGCACTCGCGTAGCAAGTGCAACGGTCCGTCTGCACGCGCTTGCTATGTGTGAATTTGCAATGCATATTGGGTCGGCCGGACGGATTGGAAATTTCGCTAGAAGGTGAGGGCAAAAGCCCTAGACGAGCGCTGTGTATCGTATTGATCTTGCCATGTCTGGGGAAGAGCGCTTCGTTGGACCTCTTTGAAACCAAGGGGAAGAAGCATTTTTTCCAATTTGGTGCTAATGCTTACACCGAAGAGAAAAGCAATCTCCGATACATTTCCTTCCAATAGTGATTTTACAAAACGTACGTTGTCTTCAAAACCGCCCAAATTAATTTCAAGAAGATGCTCGTAAAAACGATCAAATTCATCATAAGTCACGCGTGTCTGTGAAACTACATCCTCCAGTTGTTGCGCTTGCTGGCTTAGAAAAATAATTTTTTTCGCCTCGAGCCCGGTGGCTACGTATTTGCCAAGTTTCTGGGCGGCTTCAATTTGTGAGGTTTGAGGCAATGATAGACGATAACCGGCATTTCACCGAGATCGAGAGCAGAGTTAATTTGGCTCAGATTTACCTTTAGATCAAACGACCCAGCAAGTTTTGGTTCCTGAGCCTGAATTAGGCTGAAATTGGTTCCATGTGCGTTAGAAAGCGCGATCTCTTTCTCAAGTTCGAAATTCGGATCCGGTGCGAGAATCACGACTTTTATACCATATGCCGCCAGTACTTTGAAATCTAGTACCAAGTCATGGAAGGGCGTATTGCGAGACAGACCTATCGCGAGAACATTATCACGATATCGCTCAGCGTAGTGCGAAAATTCAAGAGCCCGATAAAGATCCGATATATCCATAAAGTCACCGCAGTAGAGAAGTAATGTGGATATGTTGCAGCACGGACAACGCTATCTCCGCTTGTTAGGGAAGTCAACTTTACACATAACGCTCACATCAGCGGCCGACGCGAGCGAAGATTGTGGCGGTCCGACTGCATGTGCTTGTTATATGAAATTTCTTAATCTTTACGTTGTATTTTCGTTAACAATTCTGACATTGGTATTGTGTATCTCTGTTGCCCTGATTCTGTCAGTTTTTGCCCCTCGGCGATTCCATCATTCAGCGCGAGCCACGCCTCTCCACAGCCACCAAATGGCTGTTCGGCCTCACCTCCGTGGATGGCTATCAGGTACTCCTTGCCGATAACAAATGCTCTGGAATCGACATATTCTCTACAAAGGTGTCCCGGGTCACCGAGCAATTTCAGGGATTTATGCTTGAAGCTTCCCCTTAAGACCGCGACAACTTTCACAACCATGCTGTCATACAATGTTTCACCATGTGAAAGCGGGTCCCCGTAGCTTATGATTCTCGCCTGGATTACCCCTTCAGTTTGTTCCGCATATTCAACGAAATCTCCCCTCCATAAGCAACTGCATGCCAATACGGGATTAAAGCCGACGGTCAAGAAAAGTGTCAGGAAAAACAAAGAACGATAGGTCATTATAGTTTGCACTGCTGCCATATAACGCCCTGCATCAGCGGTCGACAAAGCGCGTAGCGGTTTGTCGATCCGACAACATGCGCTTGTTAAATTTCTCCACACTCAGCACCAAATAATGGTTTCTTTTCAACCACTATATTCGATAAGGCAAAATAATGTTGATACATGGTCACATCCGAGCCTTGAGGGCGAAGCTGACCTAGATTTCTTTCAACCAGCCGGCCCTGTTTGACATGAAACGATAGTAAAGCACCCTGTGAACTGCTTGCTGGAAAGTAAGCCAGCAGCCCCGGCTCATCAATTTCTTGAATGTGGCCAATGTATGCTGCACCGGTTCTAAACGATATAAGTTTGCTTGCCACCTTGAAACCACCCTTGGTCCCTATATACACCTGCCAGATATGACCGGCTTTGCCATTCCGGTACTTATCTAAGGAAAGCAGCTCTTCCGGTATATGATCTGCATTTAGATCAGCCTGTATTCTCCACAGGCATTTTGGTTCGTGAGACTTATCAGCTAAAAAATGCTGTCCAGAGTCAGTAATTTCAACGGCGCCAGCAGATGACCCGAGGATGCTAACAGCGATGACGATCTTAAACCAATGCTTACCCATTTGATCCCCAGAGAAGATATCTAACGCTTCGCATCAGCGGCAAAGTACGCGCGTAGCAGGCACTTTGTCCGACTGCATGCGCTTGTTATACACCCTTGACGACGATTGATTGCCTATACTCCTTATAAATGCCATTTTTATTGAATCCGGAATCGTTAGTACTCAAATTTAAAAGGTAATAGTCCCTGTGTTTTGTCCCTGCAAGAATGAATTTGAAGTGCATTTTTTCTTCACTGATTTTCGAATTTGCATAAACAATGATCGCTTCCTTGGATCTAATAATCTCGTATCCAACCAATTGTATATCTGCGCCTTGGTTTTTGTTTCGAATAGACGAAACAATTTTAGAAAACTCACTGAAAGACATTTCCTCCTTAAATCTATCATCAGTCCACTCGTAGGCTAAATGTATACCTTCATTAGATTTAAATGCCGCGAGACAATCTGCAACAAGCTCGGCCGCTCTATCTTCGTCATGAACAGTAATTCCAATATTGCACCCAACTACAAGCAGAAAAAATAGAGATGGGGCAAATATTCTCATTTGTCTAGGCGTATAACGCCTCGGCTGACTGCATACGCTTGTTATGGGTTGCTTGAATATTTATCTGCTTCATACAATCAAACTAATAACTAGGTAACTGGCCATGCCAAACATGGGCAACAGACTCAAAGTCATGAACAATCCTCGAACGTAGTCTTTACCCGAAAGGAAACTATTCATTTTACAGCCAACTCCAATTTTACATGCCATATAACGCCTCGCATTAGCGGCCGTTTCACTCGCGTAGCGAGTGGAGCGGTCCGTCTGCGTGCGCTTGTTAGGCAGTACTCCTCCCAGTGTGATTCGTGCCAACTTTTCCAGGTAACGAGGGTAAGATGTGTCAAGATATCAACCGGATTTTGCCTAAGCAAGGCAAACCCTCGTTTTTGATAATGGAGAGTAAGCAATGACAACAGAAAAAGTAGCGATAGTTACGGCAGGCGGAAGTGGAATGGGGGCCGGTGCGGCACGAAAACTGGCTTCAGATGGATTTCGTGTCGCCATTTTATCCTCTTCTGGAAAGGGTGGATCTCTGGCCAAAGAACTGGGGGCATAGGTGTGACCGGGTCCAACCAGTCGAATGAGGATTTGAAACGACTAACAGACCAGGTTGTCGAAGCTTGGGGTCGTATCGATGTGCTTGTTAACAGTGCGGGACATGGGCCCAGAGCGCCGATACTTGAGCTTTCGGACGAGGATTGGCACGCAGGAATGGATGTCTACTTTCTAAATGTGGTTCGTTCTACTCGGTTGGTAGCACCTATTATGCAACAACAGAAATCAGGAGTAATCATCAATATATCTACATTTGCGGCGTTTGAGCCCGATCCCGTGTTTCCGACTTCCGGAGTATTCCGCGCGGGACTTGCAGCATATACAAAACTGTTTTCGGACAAATACGCGCCAGATAATGTCCGTATGAACAATGTGCTACCGGGATTTATTGACAGTTTGCCGGAAAAGCAGGAATTCCGTGATCGGATCCCTATGGAGCGTTACGGAAAAACACAAGAAATAGCTGATGTTATTGGCTTTCTGGCATCCGAAGGTGCTAGCTACATCACCGGGCAGAATATCCGGGTCGATGGTGGAATAACACGATCTGTGTAATGAACTGCCTAACGACTCGCATCAGCGGCAGACAGACGACGTGTCCGGCTGGCTGTCCGACAGCATGCGCTTGTTATGAATTTTGTTCCATGCGCCTACTCCGTTTCGAATTTAGGCATTTCGGAAAGGTCCTGGGTCCATGGCTGGGCAGATCGGGCCCAGTATTGCTTTTTTGGGATAAGTTGGTTTCGTTGATTAATTGCTCCTACTCTTATTCCAAAGTATCCCTTGTCCCCTTCTGATGGCGCCGAATAAAGGGGACTGCCACACTCGGGACAAAAAGCTTGTAATCGTTGTGAACCATCCTCTGCTGTCTTTGCATACATTCTGGGATTCCCGCTGAGTATTTCGAATGAATTCGCGTCTGCTGGCACCACTGTTCGATATGCAGAACCAGATAAAGTCTGGCAATCAGTGCAATGACAAATCTCGACTTGCTCGGAATCTATTTCAGCCCGAAATCTAATTTGTCCACAATGACATCTGCCATCAATGTCCATTGCTACTCCTCCAGTTTAGTTTCTGAAAACACCTAACGCTCAAATCAGCGGCCCGGCTTTAGCCGGGTCCGATTGCATTTGTTTGTTAGAGTTCAGCATTCTCTACTCCTATGTGATGGAATATACACGGCAAAAAACCAGAAAAAAACAGCTGTAAAAAAGCCGTCTAGTGTACTTGCATTTATGGGAGACGTGTTAAGGCTTTCTAGAGCTTGGCCAGGTCTGAACAATGAAATTATGATGCCAATCCCAGTTGGCAGAAAACCAAACAAACCAAACATCCAAACATTTTGCCGGTTCCATTTTTTTAACAAATAGAATACCGGCACGCCATATAAAAGTACCACTGGGAGGCTAACAAAAAGGCCTAAGATCGATCTAGCAATGCTAGATACGAAGAATGCCGGGATATTATGCGCCCATGAGTTAAAATCCATGATAAATAATAATGAAATATCTCTAACGAAAGATGATACGAAAACGCCGAGAATTGGACTAAGAAGTATTGCGATTATGAGATATAAAAAATTACTCGAAATTGCCATTTGAACTCTAACGCTCAATTCAGCGGCCAACGAAGCGCGTAGCGGTTTGTTGGTCCGACTGCATGCGTTTGTTATGAAGCACGCGTATCTGATGGGTGATTGTTAGCTCCATCATGGATTTCTACTCCTTCAATAAGATTAGGATCAACGTCTGTCAGACACCCTAGGTTTATCCCATATTGATTTGGGTTTGACCGTCGCTTGTGATGAGTGTAGATGCCACACACTGAACAAAAATAATGTTCCGCTTCTTTGGTGTCAAATTGGTAGAGACTCAATATGTCCTTACCCTTAACAACTTTTAATCCCGATAAAGGCACAGATCCGACAACCGCGCCTTTTCGTCGGCAAATTGAACAGTTACATCTGCGCGGTTCGACGATGCCATCGGGTAATTGAACTTCTAGCTCGACCGCACCACAGTGGCAAGTAGATTTGTGGATTAGATTTATTGCTGTTTCTCCGACTTGCTTAATCATAATGATACTCCCAGTGCTTCATAACGCCCCGCATCAGCGGTCAGCAAAACGCGTAGCGGTTTGCTGATCCGACTGCATGCGCTTGTTAGACGGCACCTTAGTTCTACTCGCTACTTTTCTTTGAGCGGTGAGGATTCTGTCTTGGTCTACCATATAAAACTCTAAGCTCATCCTTTGCCGCCTCTAAATGTTCACGTTGCCCTTCTGGTAGATGCCGACCTGCCCGATTGATATAAAACGTTAGCATGGACATCGCAGATCGGAAAGGTTCGGATTTGCGGCGTGAGCTAGCCTCTGCGGATTTCTTTAGCGATAGAGCAATTTCTCGAGGATTGGTGAGTGCAAATACACCAGCCTGTAGGTCAAGGGCATCACTTATTTCGGTTACATGCTGTGACCAATGACTATTCTCTGTAGCGGTTTTATCAATTTTTTTTTGAACTGGCATTTGACGCCTAACGCCACGCATCAGCGGTCGACAAAGCGCGTAGCGGTTTGGCGAGCCGACTGCATGCGCTTGTTAGGCGTTTTTCAGAATAAGCTTGAATATCTAAGTGCAAAGCCGCGTGCATCATATGACGGATTCTTTGACGAAAGCCCCTGGCCATTGGAAACATGTGACACTTGATAACTAAATCCTATTGATTTCGACTTCCCTAAGTTATATCGAACCACTGGGCCTCCTCTCCACATAAAATTATAGTATTCTCCTCCAGCCGGGAATCTTTCACTATATATAATCAAATTACCGCTTCCATTTAGATGAAGTGACATTCCGCTAAATTCAATCAGCCTAAAATTCAAAAGTAGGCCTGGTCCAATGCCGAATGCCGAATTATCAAACTGTACTTCTTTGAGGGTGCCTGCATTAATGTCGCCCTCTAGTTGAGTTATGCTTCCAGTTGCATAAGTAGCAGTGACGCTCCAATAAGTCGACAAATTCAGCTTATCAAATGTAGTTATTAAAGAATTATAATCTACGTTGATGGTTTCAATATCTCGATCATCTTCAGTCGGGCTTAAGTACTCAATACTATAAGTTTTATCAGGCGTCGCGAAAGATGTTGTCGTAACATCAGACGCTCGTGAAATACAGCTAACAAACATCAAGAAAGCAATCGCTACCAAGCAATGATATATAAATTTAAATATCATTTGCTCATCACCCTCATGGACTATTTCAGCCGAACGCACTATGACGCATAACGCTCAAATCAGCAGCCCGGCTTTAGCTGCGTCCGACTGCATTTGTTTGTTATGTGGCAAGTGAACATTGTTCGAGTATAACCGCTAGATGGTAAAAGCGGGGCCTCAAAATTTTAGCTTGAGCTGCAACTTCCGGCGAGTTTCGGGCACCCAGCTATCAAGTTAAAAATCAACCCCTTTACTTCCAATAATCGTTCAATATCGGTATTGTCGATCTGGAATTTATATCAATTTGATTTGGGTCATATCCGATGTGACGGGTTTGTTTAATATGCAGCTGATTGAGTGGAAAAGGATGTTGTTCATGATTAGTGTGTCGCGACTCGAGTTTCGATTGGTATTTCGATATATCATATTTTGGTGGTTTGTTGGTTTTTCAATTTTCTTGAATGGCTGTGTCTACGATCCGGCATATTACGGACCACCATCACATTATCATTATCACCCTCATTATTATGATTATTATTATTATCCACACACACAAGTGTATTTTCGTTTCACGACGGGTGTTTACTATTTTCGAGATGGCGGTGTTTGGGTAACAGCAAAGATTCTGCCACCACATATCCATATAGATGCCACTCACCGAATAAGGGTTCGGGTAGAGTCTGATAGGCCGTATTTAAAATTCAATGAACATATTCGGATTTATAAGCCCAAATCAAATTACCGTATAGATATAGAACGTAGCAGGAAAGAGCGAGAGGCTAATCAACGGTGGTTTCAGGAATATAAAAAGAAATACCCAAAGGGCAGGAAGAAGCACGATAGATATTAATAGGTAAGATCTGCGATATTTTCTCATTAAATTTTAAATGTCGATTTTGGTCGTTCTGAGAAACTGGGTTTGATAATTTGGGTGTCTGCTATGCGTCAGGCTCAGATTATCGAGTAATTCTGAATACTTGCCACATAACGCCTCGCATCAGCGGTCAAAATGAACGCGTAGCGGGCTTTTGATCCGACTGAATGCTCTTGTTATGCGGAAGTTTCATTGATTAGTCGAGGGCAGCTTGGATTTATAAAACCAGGTTGTCATCGAATTCAATGTGCTTGATGGAACAGCTTTCGATAATTTCATCATATCCTTCTGGAAGGAATGACTTCTCCCATTCCTCTCCGAATAGTGATTTTATAGATTCCAAATCTTTCCACACTGAAATAAACACCAAATCGTTTTCGTCAGAAGATAAATTTTCGCCGAAAAAATATCCGAGGTTACCGGGCTTGCCGTTTACAACAGAAACAGAGGTATCTGAAAGCTTGCGCTTCAGTACTTCGGCATTTCCAGGTTTTGCCCTTACTTCAAATACTCGCAATCTGGACTTACTTAGTTTCATCATATTTTCGTTTCACTATCAAGGTTTCATGACTGGACTATGTAGTAATGAACCGCCGCACCTTTCTTTTCTTTCCGAACTAGTCCCCGTTTGATAAGTGTTGAACGTAAATTCCACGTATGTTCAATTTTCATCTCACGGTAAATTTCCGATGCTCTTATACCTGGATTATTCTGAATGATAGAAAACATTCGTTTGAGTTTAGTCTCTCTATTGTCTCGCTTCTGCTCGGCCGGCACTTTTGATTTACTAGACATGTACTAGTGCAAGTTCAAATTTCAGTTTGGTATGCCACATAACGCCATGCATCAGCGGCCGTTTCACTCGCGTAGCGAGTGGAGCGGTCCGACTGCATGCGCTTGTTAGGAAATATTTTTAGTCGGACATTGTGTACCATTTAATCTCACCATTGTCCCAGTAATAGATTCCACTGTATTTTTCATAATGCATTAGAATTACGCCGGGAAACTCAATATTTGCATCCTCTCCGCCATCAACTTGTCTAGGGTAGAAACCTGGGGATGAAATATGTACCCCTACATCTATTGCATTTTCGTCCCTCACAGGACTAGCGTTACGATGGAGTAATATATGTTCGTAGTTGTCATTTTTTGAGCAGATACAATATAGGTCTACCCAGTAATCAAGCATATATCCTGGGTCTGAAGGTTTTACTAGAAATCCAACCCAATCCATACGCCCATCGACATTGAAATCAATATTTACATTCCACGGTTTGGGTGAGGTAAAAGTTGCGTATTTGTTTTCAGAAGAGGCTCGTTCAACATAGAACTGGCGAATTCCCTCTGCCCAATCACTTAACTTACCTGAAAAAAACGTATAGCTCTTCATTTGAGATGTAACATACTCTCTAATTGAATTTGGAATTGATTCAGCCAAGATTCCAGGCGCTACAAATATTAGGATGATTAAAAGAGATGCTCTCATATTAAAAAAGCACCGCTTTTCTTTGTGACATGACATGTTTCCTAACGCCTCGCATCAGCGGCAGAGTGCGCGCGCAGCGAGCACTTTGTCCGACTGCATGCGCTTGTTATGCGATTTTATCTGTGTCATA